>OJEO01000637.1_pt1 | contig 12022 bp, 10 predicted proteins | sample 1593621 | NCBI WGS metagenome assembly OJEO01 (sample SAMN05416875, study PRJEB24817) | seawater metagenome | isolation source: Sea water | place: Canada:Atlantic | collected 2013-11
GAGATGTAGAGAGGTCTCGTGGGCTCGGAGATGTGTATAAGAGACAGGTGCCTGAAGGGTTGATGAAAACATTTGGTACGCCAAACTTAGTCACGTTAATTAATTTAGATACCAAAGATAAATTGGCGATGGCAGATTTGGAAAAGGTGAAAAGCAACTTAAATGAACAAGGTTTTTATTTACAGTTACCACCACCACAAGAAGATTTATTGAAAGAACATAAAGCGGCTATGTTAGCTAAAAAAGGGCAAGGAGAGCTTTAATGAAGTTTGCACTGAAAACCATCATTCTGTCAGCCTTGGTTAGCCTCGGCACTATGAGCTCTGCCATGGCGGCTAAAGGGGAACTATCAGAAGAGGGATTTGCTCAGTATGTCATAAAACTAAAGGCTGAAGCATTAACTCATGGGTTTAGTAAAGCGTTAATTGATGAAAGTTTTGCAGAAGTAAAATTTCATAAACGCGCGGTAAAAGCAGATAGAAGTCAGCCTGAAAATGTTGAAACCCTTGATACTTATCTTCCTAAACGAGTGCCAAAGTGGAAAGTAGATAAAGCCAGAGCTTTGTATAAAGAGCATCAAGTATTATTAAATCAGATAGGTGAAAAGTATCAGGTTCAGCCGCGTTTTATCGTCGCTTTATGGGGGCTTGAAACTAATTTTGGCAAATTTACTGGTGGATATAATGTCGTGTCTGCTTTAGCTACATTGGCTTATGAAGGGCGACGAGAAACATTTTTTAAAAAGCAATTAATGGCCGCTTTAACAATATTAGATGAAGGGCATATTAGTAACAAAAATATGAAAGGCTCTTGGGCTGGAGCAATGGGGCAAAATCAATTTATGCCAACGTCCTTTTTGAGCTACGCTGTTGATGGTGATGGCGATGGTAAAAAGGATATTTGGCAAAACCAAGCTGATATTTTTTCGTCTATGGCCAATTACCTACAAAAAGAAGGTTGGAATGATGAGCTTACTTGGGGTCGCCAAGTGAAGTTACCCAAAAACTTTGATAATACTTTAGCAATTCCGAAAAATACCGGTAGTCGAAAGAACTGGTTAAAAGCCTGGTCTAAGACTGAAAAAACGCTTGCTCAGTGGCAGGCACTAGGTGTGAGGCGTTCCGATGGTACTAACTTGCCAAATGTTGACATAAAAGCTGCATTAGTCTTCCCAGATGATGAAAATGGTCGAGTATACCTTGCTTATGATAACTATAAGAGTTTGATGCACTGGAACTTATCTTATTATTTTGTCAGTTCTGTCGGTCATTTATCTGATCGTATTAAATTTCCACCCATTAAATAACGTATGAATACATTCATTCGTCAATCCATTGTTAAATCCATAAGCAAAGTAAGTAGCAGTAAATGAACGATAAAAAAACACAAGAAAATCCTTTTTGGCAAACTAAAACCTTAGCTGAAATGACCCGTCCTGAATGGGAGTCATTATGCGATGGCTGTGCTAAATGCTGCTTAAACAAATTTATTGATGATGAAGACACGGATGATGATTCAGAGCTTTTACCGACCGATCATATAAAAGAAGGTGAGCATATTTTTTATTCTAATATTGCTTGTCACTTATTGAATGAGAAATCTTGCCAGTGTTCTAAATACGAGCAACGCACGACGTTAGTACCTGATTGTGTTCGCTTAACACAAGAGAACATTGACGCAGTATTTTTCATGCCGCCAAGTTGTACTTACCGCCGTTTACAAGAAGGGCGTGGCATGCCGTCATGGCATCCTTTGCTGCACAAGGGTAAAAAGTCTGCTATGCATAAAGCTGGTATGTCGGTTAGAGGGAAAATAGTTAAGGATAATGAAGTAAGCATTGAAAGTTTTGAAGACCATATTGTTATTTGGCCGTTGAATGATATTGATTAACTAATACTTAAATAGCGCATCGTTCATGACGAAAAGTATTCCCCAAACATCCTCCATCATAAAAGCCGAACAGCAAAGCTTGTTTTACTTACATATCGCAGTTTTTCTTTTTGGCGGCACGGCACTATTCTCTAAACTCATTGGTTTACCTGCGCTGGATATAACCGTTTATAGAACAGGTATAGCCGCTATTGCATTGTTTGTTTTGTTAACATTACAGAAAAAAAAATTAACATTAAACAGTCTAAAAGACTATGGTGTTGCCATATTGCTAGGTTGTGTGGTCGGCATTCATTGGGTCACTTATTTTACCGGCATGCAAATGGCAGGGGTTACTGTCGGTATGATAGCTTTTTTTACTTACCCCGTGATAACCGTTTTTATTGAGCCCTTTTTTAATAAAACGGTGCCTAAAATAAAAGATATTATCACTGCTCTCGTAGTCATCATCGGTATTGTACTATTAATTCCAGAAATTAGTTTCGGCAACCAAATTACTTTAGGTATTGTAACCGGGATCATTTCTGCTGTATTTTTTGCACTGCGAAATATTCTGCACAGAAATTACTTTTCCCATTACTCTGGGCCTCATACCATGTTATATCAGACTTTAGTGGCCTGTTTGATGTTATGTCTATTTGTTGAAGTAGGGCCTATGCATGTCTCAGAAAATGATTGGTTATTGCTGTTATTAGTTGGAATTGTATTTACTGCAACACCTCATGCCTTATTTGCCTCAAGTTTACGATATTTATCAGCTACAACCGCGGGGTTAATTTCTTGTTTACAACCTTTGTACGGTAGTGTGTTGGCTATAATCCTGTTAGGTGAACGTCCAGACTTATTGACTATAATTGGCGGGCTATTAGTTATTAGTGCTGCTATTTTCGAAACATGGTCGGTAAGTAGAGGAATACGTTAGTCTTATTTTTATTTATTCTGAATTGCCACTCTTTGCGGCGTTAAGCCTCAGTGTTACCCACAATTAGTGGACACTTTCTATAGTTAGATTATGTCTAACATTGAGGTGATACATGACTAAGAAACAAACCCAAGCATATACTGAAGAGTTCCGAAAAGAAGCATAAAAGTAATGAATGAAAGAGGGGGTTATATGAAGTGCTGTGAAGTACTGTAATTCCTACACAGTGAAAAACAGCAAAGACACATTATGAACAATAACTGTCTCTGCTAGTTTTGATTGTTACTGAAAAACTATGGCTTCTTTGAACAAATTAGACGGTTTATAAGGACTACTGCAAATACTATTGAAAATAGCGCGTAAACTACCACCATCCACTGCGGCATGCTGTAATTGAAAAAGCGCCAACTTATCTCACCACAATCACCTGTCGCTTCAAATAAGAAGGGGATCCATTGATGTAAAGGGGCCCATGAAGGGAAATTAGGTACGAATTCACAACTAAAGAAAAGTGACCCGCTATTCTTTTGCATTTCAACATGCTCTAACGCTATGATTAATCCCCAAATTGCGCCAACTCCCCATAAAATATAAGCCAAAATACGGGCAATAATATTTTGATGTCCTACAGTGCCAATAGCTCCAGCGAAGAAGATAGCCAAAATAGCAAGGCGCTGATATACACACATAATACACGGAGCTAGATCTAGCATATATTGGAAATATAAGGCTGATAGCTCTAAGCACAATGCGGAGAATGCCAAGAGTAACCATGGTCGTTGGCTGGTGGTTATATTGCTTAAGTAATTCACAAAAATCCCTCAAAAATGTTCAATAAAAAAGCCTCTAGCAAACTAGAAGCTTTTTAAGGGTAGCATGAAGAAATTATAGATTAAGTATTTCTTTGCTTTAAGCTTACATTATTAATGTAAGCAATTGATACAAGCTATTAATTTATTAATAAATGCACGTAAATACTAGCAGCGTAACCTAGTGCAATTACTGGCGTCCATTTTAGGTGGCTGAAGAAGGTATAATAACCTCTTGCTTGTCCCATTAAGGCAACACCAGCGGCAGAACCTACTGATAACAAACTACCACCAACACCAGCGGTAAGTGTTACTAATAACCATTGTGTATGGTTCATATCAGGGTTCATTGTTAGTACTGCAAACATGACCGGGATGTTATCAACAATGGCTGATAATATACCCACTAAAATGTTGGCATTAGTTGCGCCTAATTCACCGTACATAAACTCTGATGCCATACCAAGGTAACCAATAAAACCTAAACCACCTACAGCAAGGATAACACCATAGAAGAAGAATAAAGTATCCCACTCGGCCTTTGCAATTTTATCAAAAATATCAAAATCGTCTGACCTTGTACGACCCGCAGGAACGTCTGAGGTATTAAGTTTACCTTGACCTGATGTCTTAATGTAATAACCAAAGAATTTTAAATAGGCTAGACCTAACATCATGCCAAATACCGGTGGTAAATGCAGGAAGTTATGGAAAGATACGGCAGTAAGAATGGTTAGCATAAATAAACCAACGATGATTAAACCACCTTTTTTAATTGGGGTTATTTCATTTGAATCTGAACTTGGATTGCCAGCAGGTAAGAAGAACTGCATAATAAAGGCAGGAATAACAAAGTTTACAACTGAAGGTACGAATAAGTGGAAGAATTCAGAGAATTGAACCATACCTTTTTGCCATACCATTAAAGTTGTAATATCGCCAAATGGACTAAATGCACCACCAGCGTTTGCACCTACAACTATGTTTATACAGCTCATTGCGATAAATTTAGGCTCATCTTTACCTACGGCTAATACCACAGCACACATAATTAATGCTGTGGTTAAGTTATCTGCAATTGGAGAGATAAAGAAAGCTAAAATACCGGTTATCCAGAATAGTGCTTTGTAGCTGTAGCCTCTGTGTATTAATACATCACGAAGCGCATCAAATACATTGCGCTCTAAAAGCGCATTGATATACGTCATAGCAACCAATAAGAAGAAGAATAATTCAGCATATTCAAGGAAGTTATGGCGAATAGCGACTTCAGCGGCATGTGGCATACCGTTAGCACCGTAAAAAGCGGCAATTAAGATCCAAATAAGACCAGCCGCAAGTAAGACGGGTTTTGATTTTCTTAAATGTAATTGCTCTTCTAAAATCACGAGCGAATAAGCTAGAACAAAAATTGCAATGGCGGTATAACCAATCCAGTGACTGGTTAAATCAATACTCTGATGTGCTGACTCTGAAGCAAAAGCCATGCTTGGAAAAAGCACTGCTGATAACGCCAGTAAAACGTATACAAGTGGTTTCATGTTACTCTCTAAATGGACTGTAAAGTTATATGCTGATTTAGCGATTATTATTCGGCGGGAAGTCTAACAAATTTTGTACTTAATGACACAAAAATGCCGTTGAATTTTGTCGATTTTGTTGATATTGGCTATCAATTTGATTTATAACAAGCTTAGGGAAGACAGTTTATTTCATTTATGGACATGGCCACTCAACTTGAAATTCTTAGGCATTCGCCTTTCACCGAATAAAATTTTGAAAATAACTAATACAAGAGTCTGTCATTTAAGTTGATATTTATTCTCTTCAGACTTCATATAGCACTCAACGATTATGTCAGAGAAGCCACAGGTAAGATTTTGAAATAGGTGTCATACACTACATACGAACATAACAAAAAAATCCATGCGACCGCATACTGCGGCGCATGATTTGGGCGTTATTGATACAAATTCTAATCCGAAACGTAATTAAAATGTTAATGCCTAATGTAAGGAAAGTGGCAATAATGACATTCCGCTTTCCTTGCATAGTAACTCCCCATGAGAGAAATTCTTTTTTCGAGTGATGTATCCCACATACATACCTAAAACACTTATCATTAAAAAAGTAAAACAAACCTCATTAATGATGATTAAAACTTCTGAAGTGTTATAAATTTTTTAATAGGATGAATTTCATTCATTCTCAGGGGGCCGTGAATTCACGTTTTAAATGGCAGTAATCTAATTTTAGTGGACATGGCCACACAACTTGAGATTCTCAGGCATTTGCCTTTCTGCGTAATCAAGAACTTAGAAACTAGTCAATATGAAAGGCTGCCATTTAAGTTGAGAACTATGATCCATTTAGGCTCACATCTTGAGATTTATTATCCCCAAGCATAATTTAGCTCTCAAGTATTAAAAGTGAATGAGCCCCTTCGCATTGATAAATTTACGGTATTTACCATAAACTTTAATTCGAAATGAATAGTTATTACTTGCACTTTTATATTTGGAAGGGATGTACAAATCGGCGACGATTATAGAAGGAAACACCTTTCAAATCACCTTAAAGTTAGTGACTGAAATAGTTCTTTTTATTTTGTTGGTTTATTAGTAAGTTGGTTTTTCTACGAGAATAAATGCAGGGATTATTTACGATTTAATGAGGATAATTCAAAGGAGTGTTCAGATTGGTGCTTCATAGCCATAACTCAAGAAATGATTTGAGTTGTGACTATCGCGACCTTGTGGTTACAGTTTTAATGTCAGTTGATGATATTGAGGAAGGTTTCTTAGTTTTATAATGTCTTCAAATATACAGAAATGCTTACAGCTAGGGCGGTACCAATCAGGTTTTTTAAGCACATTAGCATTTCTTAACTTAGTTAACTCTTTTCCCGAAAGCCCTGTCAAAGCGATTGCTTTATCTAATGTTATTTTATTACCTCGCTTGTCTTTAAAGGTTTGCTTTGCAAAGTCCTTAAGATTTTTGGGTGTCACAAATATAGAAGAGAGTAAGTTTACTGAGGGTTGGTACCCTGATGCTAATTTACCGGATACAAGGGCAATAAGAAGCTCGGTCATTGATATGTCGTGATATGTCAGTATGTCTAACTGTTTTGATAGCTCTCGCATTGCGGGGATAACTTTATGCTGTGACAGATGAACAAATAGGTTGGACAGTTCGATAGGAGTACTTGAGGCTAAACGGGACTTATCTTTGATGGTGATGATACCCGATTCGTGAAGAGCTCTTAGTTCAAATAACTTAACGCTTAATAGCTCTTTTGCTATACCCGCGGTTGTTAATATACGCGGAGTTATAGAATGCTCTTTAGTTAGATTCTTTTTCTTGGTGATTAGTGCAGGTATGGCTGGCCAGCTTAAATAGTTCAGACTTTGAACCAGTAGTTGTGTGCTGATAGTTGAAAAGGACATCGGATAGAAAGGAGAGTACTTAGTTATTTGTGCATCTTGCCATGCTTTTGTAAGTGCTTTCTTTGTTAAAAAATTATAGCCATTCTCAATTAGTTCAAGGTGACTTGAGTTTTTTAGCCACTTCACCTGTTTCAAATGAAGACAATCTTGTGTACTTAAGAAGTAGCCTGCGAGTAAACAATCGGAAATACCTTCTTTTGATAAGGTTGTTGGTAATGTTGGGTTAGGTTTGTTTGTTAATCTCAGCCCGCATGTTGGGGTAGTACAGCAGCCAAGTAATAAAGGTAACTCCCAAGTAAGTCTTTCATTACATGCAGGGCATGTGTCTATCAAAGGGATATGGTGCTTTTGGCAAAAAAAAGAAAATAAAGACTGATGCTTATTCGTGACTAACTGGGACTCTTGAATACACTCAATGCAAACTTTGGGCTCAATTGCTAGATTGTACTTACATAACGGGTTGTTGATATGAGCATCAACAAAAGTGCTATCAAATGATATTACTTCATCAATAACGTGAGCTCCCGAGTGATGAAGTTTACTCAGTCGGTTTACTTGTGATGGTCGAATCATTGATGTTATGTACAAGTAACCGTTATTAAGTGCCGCTCTAAGTGCATAAGAAACAGGGCATTCATCATCTAAGGGCGCTGGTTTAATCGCAAGTTTTAGCATGCCTTAATCCTCTTCACATTGCTTGTAGTGTTTATCAATGGTCGATTTCACGTCCTCATCAGGGTATTGTTTTTGAGAGAAAGGGTTATATTTTCCCTTACAGTAAATATCAAAATTCCTTTTTAACCGTTTTATCAATATTTCTTTATTTTGAATACTGTCCATATTCTCCAATAAAAATAAACTTTCGAGCGTAGCGAATTTTCTTTCCGTATAAGCGATATATATCCTATCAAGCAAGTTACTATCTGATGCAGTAAGGTGAGGGAAGTTAATCTGACTTAAAAACCAGTTTACGCAAGCTACCCACTCCTCGGTTGAGGGGATGATATCTAGAAGCTCTATTGGGCGCATCATTCTTCGACTTAATTGCTCATTGTCCTCTATTGTTTTATCGTTTTGACCAAACGTTATTAGGGACATTGCTCTTGTACTCCCTATAAAAACAATAGATGCGCTTAATTCATCGAGTAGTGCGCAAAAATACTTCAAAGTATTCAATGCAGTAATTCCATCGCTCTTGGGTAGAACCTGTTGTATTTCATCAAGGATAATGAGCTCAACTCCAAGTGACTGAACCAGTAGTATGAACTGCTCGTATAGCTCACCTGACTCAGTTTTCCCCTTAGGAGGGGTAGTACCGAGCGCTTTAATCAACAGTTTTAAGATATCAGGTGTCGACTTTTGTGCTTCCTTGAACCGAAAGTAAAATATTGGGCGAATAGTCTTCGTATCAGTAACGATTGAAGAGTGTAGCTTTTCGTACTGCTTAGCTACAAAAGTTTTGCCACTGCCAGACCCTCCATAAATGAGTACCCCTTTCTTGGGGGGACCTCGAGTATGCATAGCATGGGCTCTACGAATTCTATCCCATGCTTGTGTTAAAGAATCATGCTTGACTAACGAACTTGGCAGAACGTTCTTTTCAGGACTGATGACTCTTAAATTTGCTACCATAGCCGTTTTTTACCCTCGGGATTTTGATTATAAGAATCTTTGTTTTTAGGACTAACTGACGGCTTAGCTGTTTGGTCATTCTCATCTTTACACGTTGATTCAAGCCTTGCTTCAATATCTACATTTAGCTTCGAATCGGAAAGGTTCGCCTTTTTAATTCGGTCTGAGATATCAGTGTCTTTTCGAATCATATTTTCAAAGGTATCGTTATCCCTTTTGTTCGGATAATTATGTTTGTTGTTACTTTCAAATTCAGAGGTTTCCTCACCAGAACGTTTTGATTTACTTGGCTGTTTGTGGAAGCTCTTTATTGTTCCTACGTAGTTACCGGACAAATCATGCTTTTTATCAACCAGGATCCCAGTACTTTTAGGCTCAAAACCTGCGTGCTCATCAAAGGAAGTGGGAGGGCGATTGTCTTCTTTGGGCTGGTCATTGTTAATGTTATAGGCTATCACTTCATATTCACGACCCGTTTCAGGTATGCGAACCGAGACAGTGACGCAACTTGCATCAAATGGGTCATAGTAAACGGCCACATCAGGGTTTTGCCCTTTAAGTCTATAGCTATCTAATTGCATACGAAGTTGCTTTAATTCAGGGCTGTAGAACGTTTGCTTTAAACACCTTACGGTTCCCCTTTGAGTTAACTTAGTGCTTTCTTTATCAATGCAAACGTGGAACATATGTTTGACACTGTTATAGTCATATTTCGGCCATTGGCTCGACTTGATTGATTCATTCCAAAGCATTGTTGGAATAAATTTTCTTTCTCTGTGTAATTTATTGTTGTACTCAGAAATGAATATATTAAAAAGCCTAGTAAAGTCACTTTTTAGTACGTCAGCATATTTGGAGATTGCTTTGCCTGAAGGCTCATGACCTTTTTCTGTTCTTACGCCTTTGTAACTATTAAAGCCCACCGTAGATTTTTCATTTTCGACCTGAATATGAAAGCCTTTAAAAAAACTTGTTTTAATGATTTTATTGAAGCTCTCTACAAAGGGCTTTTTGCTAGGACTGTTTGGTGGGTTGTAAACAGAATCTATATTTAACCTTTCACAGGTTTTTTGTATAAGGGCGTTATTAAAACCAGGACCATTATCCATGATTATTGCTAATGGTTTCCCGCCAAGGGTCAGGTTTTTATCCTTTAGGTAAATGTGACGAATTAGGTTTAAAACATTCTCTTTATTTTCAGCTTCATCGTGAGCTATTACGACACCCACGATAGCTGAGGTATAACAATCTATTGCAACATAAACTGATAACCTATTAGTTGCTTTCTTAGTTTTATCGTCAACCAGGCCAATGTTAATGTGTAGTCTATCTACTTCAACGCGCTGAAGTGCATAGTGGGTTTTTATATGCTGCTGTAAAGTGAGTAAACGTCGGTTTCTTTCAGCTTGAGATATATGAGGAGAGTTGAGCCTATCTTCAGTTTCATTGAGCTCATTCATTCTTCTATAGAAAGTTCGCGCACTTGCTATCTTTATTTCATCATTCATCTTATTTTCCTCTAAAGTTATTGTTTTGTATGCGGCATAGTGGCCACTTTTTAGTTTTGACTCACTATTCGACCACAAAGTTGCTACGTAATGGCTTAGTACGGCTTCTGTAGCGGTGTTTAATCTTGTTGGCGCTGAGCGCCTTTTACTGGCAAGGGAATCATTATCAAATCCAGAGGTAACCCAAGTCTTCCAGTGTCTACAGATTGTTTTGTGGCCAGGATGTTTGGTTACTTTCGTCTCAGGGTGCTGTTTCTCTACTTCAGGGATAAGTAATGCGTAAGTTGATTCTGTGGTAGGGGGGACATTCAGTTTATGAACCAAGTCTCTTAATATGGAAATATATTTTAGGCGCTCATCTCTATCTTGAGTTTGATATTCACTAAGAATACTATGAGGCTTTTCTATTAGCTTTGGTTGGTACTCATTAAGGGCGAGCTTATTCTCAAAATCATCTTGCGAGATAACGTTTGCCTGAAAGCAATCTTGAGTATCCTCAAGGACAAGTTTATGTGCATCCTGAAAGATGACAGACTCAATGTTCCCTGATGGTGTAATAAATCTTGAACCGATGTTAACGCCTAACATGGCTAACCTCCGTTAAAACTGTATTGCTTTTAAGTAATTCAGTTTTGTCAAACTCATAAATGCCAAGTGTTAGAAGGTGATAAGCCTCAGCTATTGAGTTACTAGTTAATTGACTTAATGCATGAATAAGCTCTTCAAAGGTTGGTGACTTTGGCAGTTTGACTTTATGAATATCAAAGCTTAATTGCATTGAGGCGAACTTACTGATTAATTGATAATTTATGCGTGTTATTGGACATAATCCCTCTTCGGTGACAAAGCGAATTTTTGCACCTACAGTGCAGAAACTGTATTCAGAAAAAGCCTCAACCCTTTGACGAAAATTTTTACTGATTAATGTTGAGGGATGAACCTCAATATATTCAGCAAAGCCGTTTTGGTATAGCACCAGAAAATCAGGCGTGTATCTTCTTTGTTTACCATCAATAACTAAGTTCATTGTTTCTGGTTGGCTAGCAAATATTTTAACATTTGGATCGCACTCTAAAATACATGCGTGACAGTATTCGAGGTAAGACTCTACCTTTAATGCACACCCATTTTTTTTAGAGTACATCCTAAATACGTGCCGACCTCTATGCTTATTTGCATTTCTCTTCGTAGCCATAACAGACTCCTTCGCAGCGGTGTTAACTGCTTGCTTTTGTCTATGTGTTTTTGGTCAATCTAATGGAGGTATCGTTTGTACTCCATTAATTGTTCAAATAATTTTTCTTTATTTCACGTCGATATAAAGAAAAACTATGGAAGGGGGGGAAGTCTGAAAAAGCACAATAGTTTGAATAATGGCTGTGGTGGGTGGTTTAGAGGCATTGGGGGGACTAGGATCCATAGAAAGTAAATGATGATACTTTTTACGAACCCGTTAATGATAAGGGGACTTAGATGTGGACTATGAAATTGCATGGCTTTTCTCCCAAGTCTTAAAGAAGATAAAGCTTTAAAGTAAGTTAAAAGACTTATAGGCCTTAATATATAAGGAGTGTAGACATGGGGTAGTGGAAATTTCAATGAAGAAAGGATTGAAATAAAATAGAAAGTAAAAGCACTCATTTGTATCACCTGTTTATAGCAGTGAATGCATATAAGGCGATTAATCATAACAAAATCAAAGATTTAATTATTTTATTTTGATACTAAAAGCTTATACACGAAATAAGTAGCACCAATACTACAATATCTGTCTCTTATACACATCTGACGCTGCCGACGACTCCTTACGTGTAG
>OJEO01000638.1_pt1 | contig 12007 bp, 9 predicted proteins | sample 1593621 | NCBI WGS metagenome assembly OJEO01 (sample SAMN05416875, study PRJEB24817) | seawater metagenome | isolation source: Sea water | place: Canada:Atlantic | collected 2013-11
AACTGATTCAACGCTTTGTCGATACTGCATTAAAAGCCGAGCAAGCAGGCTTTGACGGTGTGCAGATTCACGCCGCGCATGGCTATTTAATCTCACAATTTTTGTCACCACTAACCAATAAGCGCGATGATGAATTTGGTGGTTCTATTGAAAACCGTATGCGTCTTTTATTAGCGGTTATTAACGCCGTTCGCGCTAAGGTTTCGTCAACTTTTGCTGTTACAGTTAAGATTAATTCAGCTGATTTTCAACGGGGTGGTTTTGATGCTGCTGATGCTAAAACAGTAATTTTGGCGTTAAATGCACTAGAGGTTGATCTTGTTGAGCTTTCTGGCGGCAGCTATGAAAGCCCTGCCATGCAAGGTAACGCTGCTGAAACAACGGCAAAAGATGGACGTTCTTTGCAACGCGAAGCGTACTTTTTAGAATTCGCTAAAGAAATTGCTCAGGTGGCAACCATGCCGATAATGACGACTGGTGGCGTAAGGCGCTTAGCTATTGCCGAAGATGTGCTGTCGAACGGGATCGATATGGTGGGCATGGGTACAGCGTTGGCCATGAACCCATCGCTGCCCAATGATTGGAAAACAAACCCTGAATTAGTAGCGTATAACCCGATTGTACAATGGAAAGATAGAACTCTAAGTTCTGTTGCTACCATGGCAGTTATTAAACGCCAGCTGCAACGTATGGGGAAAGGATTAGAACCAAAGCTTAATTCGTCTCCTTTATTTTCACTCATTCGAGATCGCTTGCGATTGAAAAAATTAACCAAACGCTATCATGAATTTTTAACAAATAAATAAAACGGTTAAAACTAAAAAGCAGATATTATTTCATCATTAATAACTGCTTTTTATTAGCGGCTTTTTACTCGATGTAAATTGCTTATAATTTCTTAAACAGTTTTACTTTTGTAATTTCTTCCACAGCATCAGGCTGACGTTTTCAATAAACGCTGGATCTTCCGTTTTCATAGTCGTTAAAATTTGTTTATTCATCTGTGATTTATTTTGACCATAAATCCAGCGGTTTTTCTTAAACTGTTTAGCAAATTCCAAAGCACCCGCTTGCAGCTCTTCATTATTAGAAAATGTCGCTTCTATCACATTGTTGTCTAATAAATCTTGTGCAGCCACTCGTTGTCCTGACATGGCCAAACGATTAAAGAAGGTTTGTGGAATAGCCTTGTTGATTAAAGGAAACATGGATGGAACAAAAGGTACTAGTACATCTACTTCTGGAAAACAAAAGAAACCTTTATCTGATTTCATTAAACGAAAATCACATGCGCAGGCCAAAACAGCACCGTTGCCGTAAGTATGGCCGTTCAGTGCAGCAATAATAGGCATCGGGAAAGTAACCATACGCTTAAACAAAGTACCAAGATCCGACATAAACTGTGTAATCATTTCTAAGGTATTGGTTGGTTGCGACATCCACGCCAAATCGATGCCTAAAGACCAGTTTTTTTCACTAGACGAGGTTAAGATAACCGATTTGATTTTTTGGTTGGCTTCTATTTCGTCAAGGTGCTGATTAAATTCTGTTAAAAATTCTAGATTATGACGATTTTCAGCGGTATTCATGGTCAATACGGCAATATTGCCTTGCGTTGTTAGTTCTATTAAACGTGTCATCAAAACCTCATTCGGCTGCCTAACCTGCGCAAAAACACACAGGTTTAAGGTCAGTTCCGTGATATTTACAGTGGAAACATAATGTGAGCGCTAGTGTATAAAAATAGTACAAACTTTTCATTACTATTTTATGATTATTAATTACAGCTTAAATCAGCCACGTCGGTATAACGACCCCTTGATACAGGCTATACTGAGGTTCAATTTTTATCCCATCTTTAGCGTACAATTAGTACTCAATATAGTACTCAATATAGTACTCAATTAGCGCATAATCTTTACGACATCATTAATAGGAAGTTCGACTTATGGTCATGAATACAAAAATCTATAAACAGGTACATACCTTGGCCAAGGACATTTTACGAGCGTCTGAATATGAAGATCAAGAAGCTTTTGATAAAGGCTACGCTGAATTAAAATTGGTGTGTGAAACTCATGAAAATACACCCAAAGATCACCCTGTACAGTGGGAAACCTTGGCTGATTTTGCTGAAGATTTTGAGCATGCCATTTATCTTTATGAAAAAGCGTTATTAAAAGCTGAAGCCATCAATTCTATAGATTTTTGTTCATCGATTGGTTATTCGTTAGCGACAATGAAGTTGGCACTAAATGATAAAGAAGGTGCGATTTTAAGCTTAGAAAAAGCGAGGTTATCGTGTCTTGAAATTGAAGATAAAAACCTAAAAGCTGAAATTCATGATTTACTTACCGAATTGAAGTCGAAAGATTAAGCGGCTAACTTTGAACTGCTAGCTTAGTAACGTGCGCTGATAACAGATCGGCCAAATCTTGGCTGGTTAGTTCAATTTCTAACCCTCGCTTGCCAGCACTGATGTAAATGGTGGCATAATTTTGTGCCGAGCTGTCTATAAATGTACGCAAGCGCTTCTTTTGGCCCAAAGGGCTGACACCGCCCAAAACATATCCTGTAGAACGCTCAACATCCTGTTTATCAGCCATCATGGCTTTTTTTGCTTTAGCCGCTTTTGCTACAAGCTTCATGTTCAGCTTGGCCGATGCCGGAATAACAGCAACAACTAATTCTTTACTGTCGAGTGAGACTACCAAGGTTTTAAATACTTGTTCGGCTGAAACTCCCATTTTACTGGCGGCTTCTAAACCATAAGATAATCCACCAGTACTGGCTGCTGAGTTATGTCCAGAGTCGTGCTGATATTCATGCACTTGATGATGTATTTTTTTCTTCTTAATAAGATCAATCGCAGGTGTCATAACCTAGCCTTTCCAATGGTTTACTTTAATCAAATGATTTACTTTAATTAATTGTCGCCAGCAAGGCCATTGCTTTGGCTTAAGACGCAATTTTTTTCACATAGTTTTTATAGGCTGTTTTATATAGTTTTTATAAGCTGTTTTATATAGTTTTTATGTAGATTTTTATATAGCTGGTCACTTTTTGAACACCGCTTCCAGTTTGATCTTGATTTAACTGCTGGCAGTGAGTAGTCTCAATTAACAAAATGTACTCAGTACATCATTCTATAGAACCTTAATTATGCCACTTAAAAAAGAAGATCCTCGCGTTATAAGAACCAAAGCCATGATCATTGAATCTTTGGTTATTTTAACCGATGTAACTCCTTATCAAAAAATTAAGATTCAAGACATTACTCAGCATGCGTCCATTGCTCGACAAACCTTTTATTTGCATTATAAATCCAAGGATGCAGTTTTAATCGATTATATCGACAGTGTGTTTGATGACTTTTACGATGAAATTGAACAGCACATCATCGATTCTACTGAACCAAGCGATATCATTGCTTGGAATTTATTCAATCAATGGCAGCAGCATTCTGATTTTGCCAAACTGATTATTGCAGCAGATATTGAGCACTTGGTAATTAAAAGTTTCCGCAATTACATTACCCGAGTGCTTGGTTTGTACATTCGCAATCATGCCATTGCTTTAAAAGACCCTGAAGCTTTAGGTTTCATTGTTGATTATCTAGCCGGTGCTTCTTGGTTGGTATTGCAGCGCTGGGTGGCCAGTGATTTTAATTATCCTTTAGAAAAATTATCAAAATTATATTCTGAATTAAGCCGCCCTGGCTTGCTGAATGTGATTAGCGGTGAGTCTGTTTAATTTCAGCGACACCGTACATTAATCGATAAAGTAACAGATAGAGGTAAGAGATAGGAGAAAGGAGAAAGGAGGTAAGGTTAGGCCTTTATCTGGATGTATTAGAAGCGCCTTTGTCGGTTAATCACCTTTCAACATTGCGGTTAATGCTGCAAGCTAGCTGTCATCATCATAATAAGAATATAAGCGGTAAATCGATGCAAGATACTAAGCGACAGGCAGTACAAGACAACGCTCAAGACAATGTGCAATCTCATGAATATTTTGATGTCATCATCATTGGGGCTGGGCTTTCAGGCATTGGTGCTGCGGTGCACTTACAACAAGATAGCCCAAATAAAACTTATGCTATTCTTGAAGGCCGCGAAGCTATTGGCGGAACTTGGGATTTATTCCGTTACCCTGGTATTCGTTCTGATTCAGACATGTACACGCTAGGTTATAATTTTAAACCTTGGACCAGCTCTGAAGGCATCGCTAACGGTAAAGACATTCGTGAGTACATCAGTTCAACTGCACAAGAACATAATATAAATAAAAACATCCGATTTGGGCACAAGGTGATTCATTCGTCTTGGTCTAGTCAGACGGCACGCTGGACAGTCGAAATTTTAATGACGGCAACAGGCGAAACACGTTTTTACGACTGTAATTTTCTTTTATGTTGCACCGGTTATTATAATTACGACCACGGTTACGAACCTGAGTTTTCTGGTAGTGAACAATTTAAAGGCGATATTATTCATCCTCAAAAGTGGGATGAAAACTACGATTACCGTGGCAAAAAAGTGGTGGTTATTGGTAGTGGCGCAACCGCTGTCACCCTGGTACCTGCTATGACTGACAAAGCTGAACATGTCACCATGCTACAACGCTCTCCGGGCTATGTAATGTCATTACCGCAAGATGACCCTATGGTGAATCTGTTACGCAAATTGTTTCCTGAAACTTGGGTTTATCGAATCACGCGTACTCGCAACATTGCTTTAACGTCGATCATGTATAAGTTTTGCCAAACTTTTCCCAATGCTGCCCGTGGCTTAATGCAGCGTATTATGAAAAAAGAAGTGGGAGATGATTTTGATATGAAACATTTCACCCCTTCTTATAATCCTTGGGATGAACGCTTATGCGCGGTGCCAGATGGTGATTTGTTCGAAGCCTTGCGTGCAGGTAAAGCAAGCATCGTTACTGATCACATTGATCACTTTACAGAAACAGGGATTCAACTTAAATCTGGGGAGTCGATAGCGGCAGATATCATTATTACCGCCACCGGTTTAGATATTGAGCTGTTTGGTAAAATGACATTATCGGTTGATGGTAAAGATTATAATGTCAATGAAAAAATGGTGTATCGCGGCGTATTATTAGAAGACTTGCCCAATACCGGTATGGTGTTTGGTTATACTAATGCTTCTTGGACGTTAAAAGCCGACCTCATTACTGAATGGATGTGTCGTTTGCTTAATCATATGGATGCAACCGGTAAAAAAATTGTTATACCTAAAAATATCGATCATTCAATTGAACACAAACCCTTTGTTGATATGCAGTCTGGCTATGTGCAGCGTGCTTTAGAAAAAGCGCCGTTACAAGGTTCTAAATTACCGTGGAAGCTGTATCAAAATTATGCGTTAGATTTAGTGACGCTGCGGTTTGGTAAAGTGAATGATAAAACGCTGGATTTTTCTAATCCGCTTTAACCAGTCAATGGTTTTTTATAATAAGAGTCAGTTTTTTATTGTGAGAGACAGCTGTTTATGACTAAAAACAGCTGTCGCGATAACTGTCATCTAAGCTTAACGATAAAATCAATGTGCTTAGTTGTAAGTTATTAGCACGGTTACACAGTGCATTACGCTCTGAGGTATCTGTTTTGTAAATATTTTCATACTCTGCGGTAAAAACAGCTTTATTGGCATCGATAAACGGCAATAGTAATTCACATTCATTATATTCAAAACACTGTTCATTAACGGCAAAGTCAAAATAATCAACCAGCTCGCGAATTTGATCAAGATCGTTTTTTAAGCCGATCGATAAATTACGCATGTGCGCTTGGTTAGCCAAAAAACGATTAAATGCGAGTTGATCATTGGCCGTTAATGTAAACCCGGTTCTTTCAAAACCAATAGCATACGCATCAACATTATCAGGCTCTACGCCATCACAGCCTTTTTCAACGGCAAGATCCAAACGTGAAAGCATTATATTGTGCACATTGACAGATCGAATATCCAGCCAGCGCTCTCTATTCCAATCTTCAAGGGTTAATCCGTAATCTGCAGGCGTGAATTTATCTTTATCTACTTGCCAATTTTCATAAGTGCCTGCAGAAAAATAACAAATCACACGGCGGCCATCATTTTGTAGTCGTGCAATCTCTTCTGAACGAATAGTAAATAAATCAACGTCGTAAACCTCAACGTCATAACGGGTATTAATGGTTCCTGGCCTATTAACTTTTAGCTGCCACTGCCAAGTAGTTTGTATTCCTGGCTGATACCAAGCACCGCCCATAATAGGTTCTACATTCAAAGGAAGCACAGTGCCTGAGGTTGTCTCAGAATCGTCTTGTATTTGTTTACATCCTGAAGAAAGCATAATCAATATCCATATAATGTGTTTAAACATTTTTGATTCCTGCATTATCTGGTTAACTAAAGGCGGTTATTATTAACAATTATTTGCAACAATATTATTTACTGCATTACCTATAAATAAGGTTAGGCAATTTTTAATGTTTAAAAAGCTTATGGTTAATCATTGGCAAAATATGTCCAAGCCAGTATGCGACTTACCTTTTGTCCTTGGCTCATATTAATCACTTTAACTTGCTTAGCATTAGTTTGTTTAAGCAGTTTTTTTAACGGTGTCAGATTATCGCTTTTAGACACTAAACTCGTGAACCACATTACCTGCTTTGAAAATAGCTGGCTTTCGTGAATCATCTGCTTTAAAAATGCCAGCTCTCCGCCTTCGCACCACAATTCTGCTTTTTGACCACCGAAATTACGACCTTTACTGTTGTCGATAGCCAGCGCTTGATCAGTATTTTTTGTTGCGCGCTTCTCTTTGTGTTTACTAAGGTTTTTCTGTTTACGCTGAGTGCCAGCATTCGCTGCCGCTAGTGAGGCATGAAAAGGTGGATTACATAGAGTTAAATCAAATACATCGTGAGGGCCAATAACACCTTTAAAAATACACTGTTTGTTGTTTTGCTGAATCAGTTTAATTTTATGATTTAAAACAGGGTTGGATTTAACGATCAGTTTAGCGGTGGCGATTGATATGGGGTCGATATCTGTGCCAACAAAATTCCAGCCATAACTACGGCTGCCAATAATAGGATAAATGCAGTTTGCACCCGTTCCGATGTCGAGTACTTTGGCTTTATTATTTATTTCTGGTAAAAGCTCAGCGACATAATGAATATAATCTGCACGCCCAGGAATTGGTGGGCACAAATAACCGTCAGGAATATTCCAGTGAGCTACTTGATAATGATGAGCCAACAATGCTTGGTTTAATAGACGCACCGCATCTTCATTGGCAAAATCAACTGTTTGTTCGCCTTTTGGATTCAGTTTAAGGTGTGCTTTTAACTCAGGGCACACTTTTACTAACGCAGGTAAGTCGTAACGACCTTGATGGGGGTTTTTGGGATGCAAGCGAGATGGCGTTTTTTTCACAGAGATCACTGACTGAATCATAATAAGATAAACATTTTACCTTATTTTAAGATCCTCGCCTAAGACTAAGCTTAGAGCCAATGCGTCTCTAGCTGGCAGCGATGACTTGATTACGCCCTGCTGCCTTTGCTTGGTATAGACCGCTATCGGCACGTTGCAGAATTTTTAACCAGCCATCTTTAACCAGGTCGCACTCGGTTGCGCCAAAGCTAGCGGTTACTGTTAGTTTTTCTTTATCGTTAACCTTAAATTCATGCTTAGAGATTTTAATCCGCAAATTTTCAGCAATTACCCTGGCCTGCTCTAATGTGGTATCAGGTAATAAAATAATGAATTCTTCGCCGCCCACACGAGCAATGCTGTCGTATTGACGGGTACTTTTAATTAATAAATTTGATAGCTCTACCAAAACATCATCACCACAGCAGTGACCATATTGGTCGTTGATACGTTTAAAGTGATCAATATCCAGCATGATTACCGACATAGTTACATTGCTGCGCAGTGAGCGCGAGTGCTCGGCGTTAACAATATCTTCTAACGCTCTGCGATTTAATACTTTGGTTAATGGATCGTGAGAAGCTTGTTCTTTTAACACACCCTGTACACGATAACTGACCATCCAAACCATACCAAAGCTTGAAACAATTATCATCAGCTCGTACACAAACAACGAGAGTGAATGCAAAAGGCCACCCTGCATAAAATCGGTCAGCGTGTCATCATTAAGCGTCATAGATCCGCGTACAACAAAAAAGATGGCAAAAAAGAAATACGAGGCTGCAATGGCAATATTAGCAACATTATGCGCTTTAATTAGGGTAGCCATAATGTAAAAACATTGAAGAGAAACAATGAAACTGAGGATAATAACGCGAGCATTAACGCTGTTATCGACATACGTAAAATACACACCCATAACAGCCATGATAATAACCATGATGGCATGAAATATTTTTGCTAATCGATCACTTACTCGATAAAAACGCAAGTAGCTGATATGAATCAGGGTAATTGAAAAAATGACTAGTAAATTAGGCAGTATAATTGATAAAGAGCCGGGAATGTAATTTCTCAGGCCCATGAAAAGAGTGGCGACTGCACTTAACAAAAAAGCAAAAGCTAGAGATTTAATACCCTCAAATTTTTTATGATATTGAGAGTAAATAAATAAACAAATAGCAAATGATAAGCTAATTAGAATATTGTTAACTGATAAGGTTCGTAAGTCTAAAAATTCTTGCACAAAATCTCCAGCATCTTAAAACAACCGCTCATTTGCATCCCTAAATTAATTCAAAAATGTGCTTTCTTTTTATTGATCAATTCTTGAGCACACCAACAGAATTCATCTAGTATTATTAAGTTTATTATCAGACAATATAACCAGCATTCGTTATTTTAAGTATAAATACGCTACAAATGTCAGCTTAGACATAAGCTTATGAGAGGTTGATATATTCACCCACAAAAAAGCCGTTAAATAAAATGATTGATCATTGTATTTAACGGCATTCTGAAAGATTTCTTTATAGTAAATTAAAACGCTATTAGTGCTGGTGACCGCCTTCGCCGTGCACATGGCCATGCGCCATTTCTTCGTCAGTTGCATCACGAACAGCTTCAACAGTTACTTCGAACGTTAATGCTTTACCCGCTAGTGGGTGGTTGCCATCAACTGTAACCATATTGTCTTCAACAGCTGTTACGATCAAGTTCATTGGACCTTGCTCAGTTTCAGCAGTGAATGCCATACCAGGCTCTACAGTTTCAACGCCTTCAAAAGCTTCCATTGGTACTTCTTGAACGCCTTCTGGGTTGTATTCGCCGTACGCTTTCGCTGGCTCTACTGTGGCTTTAACATTATCGCCAACGTTTTTACCGATTAGTACTTCTTCAAGACCTTCGATAACGTTTTGAGCACCTACCAAAAATACTAATGGCTCGCCGCCTTCAGAACTATCAATGATTTGGCCTTCTTCATCCATAACTGTGTATTGAATGCTTGCTACTTTGTTTGCTGCGATAGTCATATGACGAATCCTAATGCATTTAAAAATTTAGCCAACTATTGTACGAGAAACAGCCATAAAATAATAGAGTAGCGATGATCACCACACACTAGGCTTCAGATAGCCAAGGCCCAGCAATTTTTTTATCCAGCTTACGTTCTTTTTTATCAGCGCTAAAATAGATGGTTACGTATTTCTTTTCATCGCGAACAACACGGCCTTTACCTAGCTTGCCATGCACTAACCATTGGCCTTTTTGGTATTCGGCGTTGTCATCTTCAAGCTCTACAATGTGTGAAGGCGAGGTTCCAGCCCGTCCACCAGCTGCAATATCTTTGGAATTTTCACGTTTTATTTTTAATATTACCGGCAATTCAAAATCAATATTTTTACTGTAGCGCTCTAATAAAGACTGACTTTTTTTCGGCTGAATAGCGTCGAGCTCTTTTGGCTCGGATAAGAATTCACCCGATTCAATTAACTCACCGGCTTGTTGGCATAATTCAAAATCGGCTTCGCGCAAAAACTTACTCGGCCAATCTTTGGTCTGCTGCTGTTCTGCTTGTGTCTTTTTATTTTTATTTTTATTTTTATCAGCGCTATTCCAAGTCGGTGGTGCAATTAAATACAAATCTTCTTTGGCGCGGGTCATGGCGACATAAAATAAGCGGCGCTCACTTTCTTCACTGCTCTTAGTAGTAAAGGTGCCTTCTGCTTCGTACGGGTAATAGCGCGCCGATATTGCAGGAATAATGACCACTGGCCATTCCAAGCCTTTAGCTTTATGGATTGAAGTAATGCGCACACCGGAGCTTTGCTTATTTTTATGGCGTTCTTTTAATTCGTTTAAATACGCATAAATCTGGTTAACAGGCTTATTGGTGGTTTTTAAAAAGCGTACAAACGCTTTAATCGTTTCGCTGCGATCTTCGATTTGCTGTGCCGAAAACGCCGAGTCTTTTATGCCTTCGTAAAAGTCGGTAGCATTAATATATTGCTGGGCCAGCTGCCAAGCTTTGAGTTCTCGTTCACCGAAACCGCTTTTGCTTTTTGCTACATGAGCAGCTGTATTTTTACCCACCGACGCCATTTCAGCCGCTTCGATGACCTGGCCACGATCTTCTAATTGCTGGCGTTGCCACTTAGAAATATCTTTTGGAATTGCATCCCATAATGCTTGGCTTAAATCACTATCGTGCTGGCTAATGCTTTCAGCCATGTCTTCTAATAATGCGCGCTTCACTTTTGGAAATGGTTGCGTTAATAAGGTTAACCAAGCCGCTTTGCGCTGACGACGATTGCGTTGTTTAAAATTATCACTGGCGATTTCAAATAGAATCCAAAAAACCTGTAATTCAAATCGATCCAGCACGGTTTGTGAATGATCTAATTGGTACGGCATGTCTTCTTGCAGCAGCGCCAATTCAATCGGCGCACTAATGCCCCATAATCTGTTTAATATGGCAACATCTTCCACTGGGCGCTTTTCAGCTAGCTCTTTTAATAAGCTCAAAACCTGCTGACTGTAATCGCTGTGGTGTTGCAAGTGGATACGCGTATTCGGCGTTGTTGGGTGCGATAAACACAATACATCTTCGCGATCTTGGTTTTCGCCAATCACTTGGTTCGCTAATAACGACAATTTATGGCCGTAGCGAAACGTATGCGGTAACTGATAACTGGTATGGGTTGTTTGCAGCTCTACTCCTGACGCATCGGGCGCATTAAACGCTTTTTCAAATTCTTTGGTTATGTATTCTGGTTTTGAACCACGAAATTCATAAATGGTTTGATCCGCATCGCCAATCACCATGACTTGGCCATTGCCTTGATAACCACCCGCACCGTGTAATATCTGCAATAAGAATTGCTGAATGCCGTTTACGTCTTGGTATTCATCCACCAAGATCCATTCCATGTGACCGGAGAACTGCTCTGCGATATCTGGGCGTTGTTGGAACAACCTACAAGGGTCGTACAGCATGTCGGAAAAGGTTATGCGGTTATGATCTTTGCGCCATTGTTCAAAGCGCTCAAAAGTTTCGATAAAGATTTGGCATTGCTGCGGCAGTTCCGACTCTTCGAACATATCTGCGGCGCTCAGCAAATCGGATTTAACCAAGTCGATAAAAGCAACCGCCGGCTCTACCCACTTTTTACGCTGGGAGAGGATATCTTGGCGTGTATCTTCTAAGCCTTGGCTAGCAGCGACTTGTTGCAATAAACGCCATACCACGCCGTCCATTTCGCCGGCATTAATGAGATCTTGTTGAATGCCTGGCAGATGCCCTTGGCTGATTAAGCGGTGATAAATTTTGAAACCCAATGCGTGGAAAGTTCTTACATCGGGCTGCGCACCAAAATATTGAATTCCGCTCTGCTGGCAAGGTCGACTCATTACTTGTTGAAGTTTTATTTGGAAATCCGTTTGCGCGGCTTTGTTATACATCAAAACCAACATGCGCTTAGGATTGCTGCCGGCTAATAAGCGCTGCTGTATAAAGTGCACCAGAGTGGTTGTTTTTCCTGCCCCTGCCACGGCAATAACAC
>OJEO01000647.1_pt1 | contig 11913 bp, 8 predicted proteins | sample 1593621 | NCBI WGS metagenome assembly OJEO01 (sample SAMN05416875, study PRJEB24817) | seawater metagenome | isolation source: Sea water | place: Canada:Atlantic | collected 2013-11
GATCTACACGTAAGGAGTCGTCGGCAGCGTCAGATGTGTATAAGAGACAGATCAACAACCGTGTGAACGTAGTTTGCGCCTTTTATACGACCTTCAATTTTAAATGAATGTACACCCGCTTCTATTAAAGCAGGTAAGTCGAAAAAGGCTGAGTTGTCTTTGATGTTTAACGGGAAATTATGGCCCGAAGGTGTGGTTTCATATTCTTCACGACAGGCTTGGCTACAACGGCCACGGTTGCCAGAGTTACCTACACTGGCTGAAGTTGAGTAACACAGCCCTGAAAACGCGACACACAATGAGCCATGTACAAATACTTCGGTTAATACATCGTGCTCAACACAAACATTATTAATGGCGGTAATTTCTCGTAAATTTAATTCGCGAGATAAGTTAACGCGTGAAGCGCCTAATTTTTTCAAAAAAGGTATTTGACCAATGTTATGCGTAGTTAATTGTGTAGAAGCATGAATATCTAAGGTCGGAAAATGCTTTTTAATAATGTTAAACATGCCAATATCTTGCACGATAACGCCATCTAACGTGGTATTAACTAGCTTACTCAATAGTTTAGCAATTGAGGTAAATTCACGCTCTAAAATGATAACGTTTAAGGTTAAGAATATTTGGCATTGGTATTGATGCGCTAGGCGAATAATACCGATAAGTTGCTCAAATGAAATGTTAGAAGCACGGTTTCGGGCATTGAGTGTATCTAAGCCACAATAAACCGCGTCAGCTCCTGCTATAATGGCTGCTTTAATTGCATCGACATCGCCGCCAGGCGCTAATAATTCTATTTTATGTTCCATTGGTACAACTTTTTTGTTCGCTAAATTTCAAAGCAGGGATTTTACCCGTATATTTCCCTAATGAATACCGTTAAAGTTGCAACAATACAAAAAGCACCTGTTCAAGAGTCTCCTTATGTCACTTCCTATTCTTTATTCTTTGCGAAACTGCCCGTATGCAATGCGTGCACGTATTGCTATTTTTAAATCGCAGCAACCGGTTGCACTTCGCGACTTGGTGCTAAGTAATAAACCTTCAGAAATGCTTTTAGCGTCGCCAAAGGGCACAGTGCCAGTTATCGTGCTAGGAAATTGCAGTGCCTCTGCCAGTGAGTTATCCAACAATAACGCAGATAAAAGTATTAACGCTGTACAAGATGTAGTTATCGATGAAAGCCGAGATATTATGCTTTGGGCACTTCGCCGTGGCGATCCGCATAATTTACTGCAAAGCGATCAGCCAGAAGCATTGCCTGAAATGTTAGCGTTTATTGATGAATTTGATATTGAATTTAAACAGCGTTTAGAGGCTTATAAATGTGCTAAACGTTACCACGAAACTAACATTGATGAGTGTCGAGAAGCTTGCGAGCATTATATAAAAATGCTCGAGCTAAGGCTTGCTGAGCATAACTATTTAATGTCGGCACACGAAAGCTTACTCGATATTGCTTTACTACCTTTTATTCGTCAATTTGCGCGTATAGAGCGACAGTGGTATTTGCAATCTCCTTACCCGCATGTAAAAGAGTGGCTTAATCGCTATTTACAAAGCCCTATGTTTACTAAGGTAATGGCGAAATATCCGCTATGGTTAGATAATAAAGAAGAAGTAATTTTTGTTGGAGGTAAGTAATATCTTAATAAAATTTAATGCTTTAGATGAATTAGACACTGTTTAGGTATTTAATTTCGCTAGCTTGGAAGAATTCAGCTATGTATTTAACCTATGACAAAGCTTACAAAACAGCTAACGAAATTAAAATGCTAAGCTCTAATATTATAGAGCATGGCCAGATATTATTTTAGACACTTCTAACATTGACGTTTTGCCTGAAAATTCAAATCTGACTTTGCCAACCGCTGAAAAGTAAATTTCTAATTCTGAATCCAGATCAAAAGTGCCTGAAGTTTCAATCGAATAAGCAACAATGTTTTTGTATGGCAGCGAGGTGAAATCTTTCTTACTGCCCGTAATACCTTGTACGTTAACCGAAATTATTCGTTTAGTGGTAAACACCACGCCATCGCGCATGGTTTTGTATGAGTCTACAATTTGCTCATCGTCTAACAGTAAATCAGCAACCTTTTCACCATAGCTGGCATCTTGCTTTAGTTTAAAAAAACCTTTGTTTTCAAAATCAATCATGGAACTTCCTTTTTGTTGTTAGTTTGTTCACTTGTTTGCTGCGTATTCGTTTACGCTATTTCCTTTCAGTTTACTTAAGTACATTACTTTTACAAGTACATTACTTTTACAAGTACATTACTTTTACAAATACATAGCGCGATTCCATAAATCAAAATACTGTAACTAAGTTTGTAGCAATTTTTCGATAGTCTTATTGTGAAAATAATAAAGCCTGTAACAATTTAATTGTTACAGGCTTTATATCGCTATTAATCTAAGTTGTTTTTCTTTTTGCTTAACAATTAACAATTAACAATTAACAATTAACAATTAACAATTAACAATTAACAATTAACTATGCGGTAGCTCGCTATATTTTTTCAAAAATAACGAAGCTCAATGGCGGCAACTCAAGACTTTCTTTATCTTTTAGTTTCGTCATTAAATTACCCTTGCCTGCAACCAATCGATAATTAGCGCCGTTAAGTTCAAGGTTAGCTTTCGCAGTTTTATCACTAGTGTTGAATGCGATTAATAGCGTTTGATTACTCGCATTTGCATTTTTATCTAGCTCATTATTTTTCATCGTACGGCTAACGGCAAATATAGGGTTGTTATCCGCTTGAAATACCGTTTGTTGTTCGCCGCGACGTAAAGCCGGGTAGCGGTAGAATATATCGGCATATTGAGCAAAGCTTTGGTAAATAGGGTGGTTAATATCAAAGTTATCGTCAGCGGTTGTTGCATCGGTTGCGAGTAAATCGTCGTCATTATAGCTTTCAACCAACGATGGCATCATATCTTGTCTCGACGCTTGGTCGCCGCCATCACCAACAAAGCCTTGCTCGTCACCGTAATAAATAATTGGTACGCCACGCATAAAGTAGGTCATGGCGTGTGCAAGCAATGTACGCTTGATCATTTGATCTTCGCTGTAGTTAAACTCACTCTGCTTTAACATATAGGCAAAGCGTCCCATGTCATGATTACCGGTAAAGTTCATTAACTGATTAGCATTGCTGTCGTGATCTAAGTAGTCAATGTCATTAGCAAAAAGCTTGGCTAACACTTTAGTGCCTTTTTGCTCAATTAAGTTTTGTACCATGGCACTTTGAAAGCTGAAGTCTAATACAGACTGCATGTTTCCCGCGGTGGTGTATTCACTTAATTCTTTACTAGTAAAGCTATACACTTCGCCGAACATAAAAAAATTCTTTATGCCTAAACCTTGGGCATGCTCAACTAGAGCAGGAGAGAACTTAGCCCAAAAATCAGTGTTTACGTGTTTAACTGTATCAATACGAAAGCCATCAGGCTTAAATTCAGTGATCAGGTTTTTAAAAATATCGGTTAAGCCTTTAAGTACTTCAGGATTATTGGTATCGATATCGTCAAGGCCAGAAAAGTCGCCACGCTTTGAGCTTTCGCCTTGCCAAAATGAATCACCTTGGTTGTGATAATATTTAGGATCGTTTAGCCAAGCTGGTGTTTTTAATTGTTCATGGCCTTTTGGAATAACTGTGGTGTATTTATCGCCAGCTTCAACTTGTGCTGCTGATTTAAATGGGCAGCCTTTGTCTGAACTAACGAGCCATTGCAATCCGTCTTCACCATGACATTCAACATACTTGATCACATCAGCGGTGTGGTTAGTAATAATATCAAAATATATTTTAATGTTTTCTGCATGAGCGCTATCGATAAGCGCTTTTAAATCTTCATTGCTACCTAAATGTGGGTCAATCTTGGTAAAGTCTAATACCCAATAGCCGTGATAACCGGAGCTGTCAGCTTGTACGGCTTGGTTTCGTAAAATAGGCGTTAACCAAATAGAGGAAATACCTAATGATTTTAAGTAAGGCAGCTTGTCTTTTAAGCCCTGAATATCTCCACCATGGAACATGCCTTTATTCGTTTTATCAAAACCACCAGCAGAAATGGGTTGGGTTTTTGAGCCTAAATCATTACTCGTATTACCGTTATTAAAACGGTCTGGCATAACAAAATAAAACACTTCTTCTTGTACATCGCGCTCAAGATAATGTGGTAAATCAGCCGCCGTTTTACGTTGTTTATTTATAGCATTAGATGATATTTTTGCTTGATCTACCGCCGTTATTTCACTTTTGTTATCACTGCTTAATTGCTCATTGCTTATTTGCTCATTGCTACAGCCGCTAAAAGCTAAGATTGCTATGGTCGATATCAGCAAAGTGGATAGTTTATTTTTTTTAAACATGTTTTTATTATCCTAAGTTTACAAATGTAAAAGCGATTATGATCTTGGTCTTGGTCTTGCTTGGTTCATTGCATGAGCTAAGTCATTAACCGAATTTGTTTTATCAAATTCTTCAATGGTAACAGGTAACTTTTGCAACCAATTAGGGTGTTCGTCTATGGTGCCGGGAATATTGACTTGCTCAACAATCTCTAAAGCGTCTTCTAATGGAATTAATTGAATATGGCTTGGCGCTTTAGCCATATACTTTTGCACACTTAAGCTAAGTTCTCGGTTCATTTTTGCAGGGGCTTGTGTTGGCGCTTCGCTTATATCGATAACATTAAGATCTACTAATGCATCGATTAGCAATTGACGATCGATAATTCGGCTGTCACGCTCGTTTTGACCCATTTCTTCATTCGGATAAAGACTAAGTTTTTGACGCCATTCAAGATCTTTACCTATCCACCAGCCTGTTAGTGTGGGTAAATCGTGGGTTGATATAGTAACCATAGATTGAGCAGGGTAAAGCTCAGGACGCATAAAAAATCCTGATTCCCAGCGCTCAAAAAACAATACTTTGTATGACAACAAACCAGCGCTAGCCATTATTTCACCAAAACCTTCAGGCACTGTACCTAGGTCTTCACCAATAACAACACAGCTATTGCGACGAGATTCTAAAGCGATAATGCGTAAAATGTCTGCCAATGGAAAAGTAATATAAACACCTTCATCGGCTCTCATGCCGGGTGCTACCCAATATTGACGCATTAGCCCTAAAATGTGGTCAATGCGTAATGCTCCTGCATATTGCATATTACTGCGTAAAGCTTTAACCAGTGGTTGATACCCTTGCTTTTGCAAAGCAACAGGGTTAATTGGCGTTAGTCCCCAATCTTGCCCTATGGTATTCATAGCGTCAGGCGGTGCACCAACGGCTGCGCCAGCAACATAAACATCTTTGTCTGCCCAAACATCTACACCTGAGCCATCACAACCTACGGCTAAATCAAGGTATAAGCCAATTGGCATACCTGATGTTATTGCTTGGTTGGCAATTGATTTTAATTGGCGATGAGCAAGCCATTGCACGTAACAAAAATAGTTAACACGGCTCGACTCTGTTTGCTGAAATGCTTTTACTTCAGCGCTATCAGGTGTTTGAAAAGCCACTGGCCAATCTGGCCAGCCATAAGCGTTTTCATCTGTCTTTCTAAAGTGCTCATAGAGCGCTTCAAAAGTGGCAAGCTGTATTAGATCTTCACCTTCATTAGCTTTAAAGTCATTAAATTCGGTTATTTCTGCAGGAGATAAGTTATCAATGTCTTGAAATAACAGTTCTAAAATTTCAAATTTAACATCGGCTACTGCAGGGTAATCAATTAATTCTGTTTGTTTTGCATAAGCAATTTTGTTTTGTATTTCTTCACTATTAAAGCGTGACTGTGCTGCTTCACAGGTTAAAAAGTTAGGTACCTGCTTTAAGTCAATGTACAGGGTATTTAAAAAGCAACGACTGGTTGGTGAATAAGGGCTTCGGTGAGCTGGATTATTTTGATACAAAGGATGTAATGGGTTTAAACCAATCGCAGAGGCGTTTTGTTTGGCTGACTTTTCAACTAATTTTGCTAAATCACCAAAGTCACCCATGCCTAAGTTGTCTTCACTGGTTAACGAGTAAAGTTGAGCAGCGTAGCCCCACATTTTGTCCTTCGATGCTTCTTGTGGGCTGTAACATGTTTTAGGGGCATAAATTAAAGGGCAACAAGCGCTATTTTCGCCGTATTGCAGCGTTAATTGATGATAGCCTTGTACTAAGCTTGGCAGAGGCAAGTGGTATTTATTAAAGCTAGCATCTTCAAATGTTATCGACTCTAATAAAGTTAATGAGGCCAATGAAATACTATCGCTAATTTTTTCGCCAGATTCTAAGGTTATTTCAAAAGCGAGTTGAGTTACTTCAGCACTAGCAAGGCTGATAATAATTTCATGATGATCAGCTTCAAACTTAGCAATGTGTGATGGTGGCAACATATTTCGCCAAGTGGTTTGCTCTAATTCGGTTATGCTATTGGCAATTTTTTCTTCACAAGATAGATCATATCCCATAGCATTGAGTAAAGAGTGTCTCGCTTGATCTTGAGCATATACTTGCTCGCCAAATGAATTGGTGTAGGTGGTATGAAAGCCAACGAGTTCTGCAAGTTTCTCAATTAAATTCATTCTATCTTCTCTTTACTTTTCGCTAGCATAAAGCTGCAAGCGATTTAATTTTTAAGTGACAGCTAACTAAACAAGGTAGCTGTGCTAGTAATTCGTATTTTTAGTTTTGCTAGCTACTGTTTACTGGCTTTAATTTCGACAATAAATGTGCTTTTAAAAAAATGATGAACGGGCATTAATTTATGCCAGAACACCGTTGCTGCTTTTTAAGTTAAACAAACCGAATACTTACCGGTTAGTAATTACTCGGTTTGAGCTACAACTTATTTATTTTTTCAGTCGATCTATTAATAGCTATAGAGCCTTTGCTGACCTTAACTAGATTTACATGGCGTTAAGTGCCAAATATTTTCTACATAGTCTTCAATTGAGCGATCTGAATTAAACTTACCCATTAGTGCGGTATTTAATATGGCCATTTTCGCCCATTGTTGTTGATTTTTATAAGCTTTATCTAATGCTTTGTGGGCATCGGCATAGCTTTGAAAATCTGCTAATACTTTGTAAGGATCTCCACCCGTTAAAAAGCAGTCTTTAATTGCAGATAACTCGCCAGGTTTGCCCGGTGTAAAGTAGTCGGTATCTAACCAGTCTAAACAAGCGCGAATTTCGGCGTTATTTTCGTAGTAGTGATACGGGTTATAACCGTTTGTATCTAAGGTTTTAACTTCATCTACGGTTAAGCCAAAAATAAATATGTTTTCATCACCTACTTCTTCTGCAATTTCAATATTGGCACCGTCAAGCGTACCTATTGTTACTGCGCCATTAAGTGCTAGCTTCATGTTGCCAGTACCCGAAGCCTCTTTACCTGCAGTTGAAATTTGCTCAGAAACATCAGCCGCTGGAATAATTTTTTCAGCCAGGCTAACACGATAATTAGGTAAGAAAACTACTTTTAACTTGTCTTGGATGCGCTCGTCATTATTTATTTTTTCAGCAATTTTATTGGTGGCGTAAATAATTTCTTTCGCTAACTGGTAACTCGGCGCGGCTTTAGCACCAAAAATAAATACTCTAGGCTGTATATCGAGTTCCGGGTTTTCAAGTAACTGACGATAAAGCGATATAATGTGTAGAAGATTTAAGTGCTGTCTTTTATATTCATGTAAACGTTTAATTTGCACGTCAAAAATAGCATCAGGGCTAACGGTTATGCCGGTTAAGGCTTTTATTTCTTTGGTTAAAGCAATTTTATTTTGCTGCTTTATGGTCATAAACTCAGCTTGAAATTTGCTGTTTTCAGCTAGCGTGGTTAATTCGCTTAACATGTTAAGGTTTTTAGCCCAATCACCCTCTATTGTTTTATCGAGTAAATTAGCTAGAAGCGGGTTACAGGCTTTTAGCCAACGGCGTGGGGTAATGCCGTTAGTAACATTGGTTAATTTTGTTGGCCATAATTGGTTAAATTCTGGGAATAAATCTTGTTTTACAAGATCAGAATGAATTTGCGCTACACCATTAACTTTATGAGCAGTAATCACACAAAGGTGCGCCATACGAACTTTAGGTTCATTACCTTCTTCAATTAAAGATAAGCGGGCGCGCATGTCGTTATTATTTGGCCATAATGATTCAACATCATTATTTAAAAACGCATCATTAATACGGTATAAAATGTTTAAGTGGCGCGGTAATACGCGCTGAAATAATGCTACAGACCATTTTTCTAATGCTTCAGGTAACAAGGTATGATTAGTATAAGCAAAAACCTTTTGGCAAATCGCCCATGCGCTATCCCATTCAAGGTTATGATCATCCATTAGCGTACGCATTAACTCTACAATAGCGATAGTAGGGTGGGTGTCATTTAACTGAATAGCGACTTTGTCGCAAAATGTTGACCAATTATTGCTATCAGCAATAGCGCCATATTGATTTTCAAATCGGGCAATAATATCTTGTACTGAACAAGCACAGAAAAAGTATTGTTGAATAAAGCGCAACTCTTTACCAGCCTCATGCTCGTCATTTGGGTAAAGTACTTTAGAAACAACTTCAGCGGCAACTTGTTGTTGATGGGCTTGTAAATAGTCACCACGATTGAGTAATTCCCAATCAAAAGCTTCTTCTGCTCTACACTCCCAAAGACGCAAGGTATTTACTGTTTCACAATTATAACCAACAATAGGAACATCCCACGGAACACCTTGTAACATTTTACCGGCATGCCAAACGGGTTTTGTTGTGCCATCTGTTTGAGCAACGTCTTCTACATAACCATATAACGCTATTTTCTGACTAGATTGCGGGCGACAAACTTCCCATGGGCTACCAAACTCTCGCCACATATCAGGTTGTTCTATTTGTTTACCGTCAACAAAGCTTTGCTTGAATAAACCGTGCTGATAGTGCACGCCGTAACCCATAGCGTTGTAATCTAATGTGGCAAGTGAATCTAAAAAGCAGGCTGCTAAACGCCCTAAACCACCATTGCCAAGTGCTAAATCTGCACCTTGCTCACATAGGTCGGCTAATTCAAAACCCATGTTTTTAAGTGCTATTTGGGTTGGTGTGTATAAATCTAAATTATGTAAATTGTTTGAAAGTAAACGACCCATTAAATATTCGAGAGAAAGGTAGTTTACTGATTTTACTTCACTTTGTTGTTGGCGAAGTTTAGTACGTTGTAGTTTATCTACAATAACATCATTAAGCGCTAAAGACGTGGCACGCCAGTAAGCAGGTTTTTTATCACAACCATTTTGCTCACTTTGGGTAAATTGTAAGTGGTGCTTAATACGCTGGCTTATTTCCGCCACACTAAGATTTGGCGTAATGGTTTCAGTTGTTTTTGTGTTGGTGATCATATAACTACAAACTCTTTAATCGGACATTTTAATGCCGGTAAATTTCACTTTAAAATTGTTAGTAAAAAGTGAAGCAACGTCATGTCTGCTTTTAATCCGTTATGCAAACAGCATGTAATCGATGGGGCTACCATCGTCGATAATACCCGCTTTGGCTCAATGCCAGTGAAAGCAAAATATTAAATTAACGCGTAAATTGATTATGCCGATGTCAGTAATTAGAGCAATAAACTACATACGTATGCACAATAAAAAGATCAGTAAATTTACATGCATACGTATGCAGATTAGCCATTTTGTATGCGATTTATTTTATTTTTTGACACTAATAAGTTTTAAAGAAAATATTTACAGCAGCACGGTTGATAAGATATTGGGCTGATAACAAGCATTGATTAAAGAGAAGGAGTGTTTGGTTTTGTTCCTATATTTTCTCTTCACTATTGCTAGCACTAATGGTAATTAACTTATGTACTTAGCTTATTTCCTCGGTTAATATGAATAAGATTTTTTCATTTATAGGTGTGTCGTGAGAGCAAAACAAACATCATTTGATATCGCTTATCGAGCCGGCGTTTCTCAATCAACCGTATCGCGCGCATTGCGCAACAGCCCGTTGGTAAATGAGGAAACACGTCGTCGTGTTCAAGAAATTGCTAAAGAATTAAATTACAAAGTTGATAGAAATGCCAGTAGTTTGCGCACACAACTCAGTGGCACTATTGCATTACTGTTATTTGAAGATCCGACCAATGATGATTCATTAATAAATCCATTTTTCTTGTCAATGTTGGGCAGCATTACCCGCGCTAGCGCTAAAAAAGGTTACGACTTATTGGTATCGTTTCAGCAAATGAGCAACGATTGGCACGCTGATTTTGAAGACACCCGCAAAGCAGATGGTATTATTTTACTTGGCTATGGCGATTACACAGATTATGAAGAAAAGCTTGTTCAACTGATCAAACAAGAAACTCATTTTGTACGCTGGGGGGCTGATGTAAAAGGGCTGTCAGTAGTTTCTGTTGGTTGTGATAATTTCGACGGCGGTTATCAAGTTACTGAGCATGTAATCAAAAATAACCGTCAACATTTCGCGTTTTTAGGTGGTGTAAGCACAGGTTCTCCTGAATTTTTAGATCGTTATACTGGTCATTGCCAAGCATTAAAAGACAATAATCTTAAGGTCGATAGTAACCTACAAATTGATGCTATTTCTACTGATGAATCGGGCTATCAAGCAGCTAAACAGTTAATTGCAAAAGGAATAAAGTTTGATGCTATTTGTACTGCAAGCGACTTAATTGCTATTGGCGCAATGCGAGCGATTCAAGAAGCGGGTTATAACGTTCCGGGTGATGTGGCAATAGCGGGTTTTGATGATATTGCTACGGCTTGCTCAACTTCTCCTGCTTTAACTACCGCTAAGCAAGACACCGTTTTAGCTGGTGAAATTTTAGTTGATAAGTTACTACAGTTAGTGAGCGGCGAAGAAGCACACACGCAATTAATGCCAGCGACATTGGTTGTACGAAAATCTTGTGGTAGTTAGCCTGAACTCTGGATAAGCAGCACTTGCTCAATGCTCCCTTTTAAGCCATTTTCAAGGCATAAAATGAAGCATTGATAGTGTCTATTGGTGATGTTCGCCTGGCTATAGCATTTACTTTACCACCTAAGCTTTTGATTCACTTGAGTATCAAGCACTCATTATCCAGCGTTCAGGTTAATGTAATAAAATAGCTGAGCTGTTATTGCGCTACTTACAGCGTTAAAGTACTTAAAGTTTACATCTAGTAAATAATCTAAAATACGAGTGTAAATTCGAGGATCTTTAAGTGAGTAAAATAAGGTAGAATCATGCATTTATCTTGATCAAGTTAATCACTAAATTAAAACAGAAGCAGCACATTAATTTATGGCAAAACCAAATAAGAAAGGTCCGACAAAAACCGTTGATATTTTTTGTGTAGCATGCAATTGCTTGTTATTTAAATACCGTAAAGGCGGCAAAGGGGCATTAGTAAAATGCTTTAAAGAACGAATTAGTCAAGATCATACGTTAGCGCCATGTGTTTGTCCTAAATGTCAAAAACCGTTTGCTCGCGAAAGCTTAATTCGGGGGCTGCCAGCTTATAAATTTATTGGCGGCAAAGTTTGGTTTAAGTAATGCTGATAATCCAAGTTAACTGAACTTAGCTTAACTCAACTTAACTCAACTTAACTAAGTAACACCTTCCAAGTGTAAGTTAGCAGAGTAGAGTAGGGGCATGTCTAGCCATAACAACTAACCTATATGATTAAATAAAAAATAGAAATTTGATTGTGGAATATTTTAAAGTGATCAATAAACTGTTTCGCTTGGTATTAATATTTTAACCTGAACTCTGAATAAACAGCACTTGCTAAACCCTCCCTTTTAAGTCACTACCTGCGTTAAAACGTCGATAAATAGCGCACGATTCATAAATCTTTTGCCTTGGAAATGGCATAAAATGAAGCATTGATGGAATT
>OJEO01000651.1_pt1 | contig 11873 bp, 14 predicted proteins | sample 1593621 | NCBI WGS metagenome assembly OJEO01 (sample SAMN05416875, study PRJEB24817) | seawater metagenome | isolation source: Sea water | place: Canada:Atlantic | collected 2013-11
CGAGATGTAGAGAGGTCTCGTGGGCTCGGAGATGTGTATAAGAGACAGCATTTAGATGAATTGTCTTCTGTTACCAACGAGACGTTGCAGCAACGTGCTGAACAAGTTCCGATTGCAAAGAAAATAATTGATGAAGTTGAATCTGAATTTGCTACATGGGTGCGTAATCGTCACTTTATTCCTACGGTAATAGCTTTAAAAACAAAGCTTTCTGAAATTAAAGCAGGTGAAATTGATTATCACCGTAAAAAACTCAATGATTTTAATGAAGAGCAAGCTGAAATTATCAGCGACCGAATCATTCAAAAAATAACAACCCAAGTTGTAAACCACCTGAAGCAAGCAAATGGTTCGACAGAAGAACACTTACAAATGCTGGAAACCATGTTTCAGTTAGAAGAAAGTGAACGTGAATAAAACCATCCGAATCGGTACGCGCGACAGTGAATTAGCACTATGGCAAGCAAAAACCGTACAAGCCCAACTTGAAAAATTAGGATATAAAACTGAATTGGTCCCTGTAAAATCTACAGGCGATTTGGTATTAGATCAACCCTTATATGAAATGGGAATCACGGGTATTTTTACCAAAACCCTAGATGTTGCTATGCTGAACGGAACGGTAGATATTGCTGTACACAGCATGAAAGATGTGCCTACCCATTTACCAAAAGGGATTGTACAAACCGCTGTTTTACCAAGGGCAACATCAACGGATATTTTGGCAACAAAAGGCGACTTCGATCCCGAACAACCCAGCACCATTGCAACTGGTAGCCTACGCCGAAAAGCTCAATGGCTTAACCGCTACCCCAACCACACAGTCGTCAATTTACGCGGAAATGTAAACACCCGGTTACAAAAGCTCCAAGATAACGATTGGCAGGGTGCCATTTTTGCAAAAGCAGGCTTGGAACGTATAAACGTATTGCCTGATAATTTTGAATCTCTTGATTGGATGATACCTGCTCCCGCCCAAGGCGCCATGGTGATTGTAGCTTTAGAAAAGGACGCGTTTAGTAGAGAAGCGACTTCAAAATTAAACAATACAGAAGCCGATATTTGCACGTATATTGAACGTGCTTTTCTTCAAAAACTAGAAGGTGGATGTACCGCACCTATTGGGGCATTGGCCACTTGTATCGACGACACAATCCAATTTAAAGGAGTGTTATTTTCTTTAGATGGTCAAACAAAGTTAGAAGTTGCCAAACAGTGTTCTAAACATGATTACAAAAGTTTAGGAACTAGCTGCGCTGAAGAGATTTTAAATACTGGCGGAAAGGAATTGATGAAAGTGATTAAGTCTGAAATGGAAAAATAGATGCTGCATGAAATCACTTCTCTCCACTAAAAAACTAACTCTTAATCAAAAAGAACTACTTTTAAACTCAGGTTTAACCTTTGTAGAGTACAACGCCATTACTATTGATTTTTCAGCCTTTAATGCTCCAAAACGTATTGAAAATGCAATTTTCACGAGTAAAAATGCTGTAAAAGCTGTTTTTTTAAATAAAAAGACAACTCCTGAAATTAAAAATTGTTTCTGTGTGGGTGAAAAAACAAAAGCGCTTTTGGAAGAAAATGGTCAAAAGGTGATGAAAACGACGCATTATGGTTCAGAATTGGCTGATTATTTGACTAAAAACCATATAAAAGACACGTTTTACTTTTTCTGCGGAAATAAACGATTAGATACCATTCCTGATGTGCTAAAAGAAGCAAACATTGCATTTTCTGAAATAGAAACCTACAAAACAGGGTTAAACCCAACGAAATTCGACCGTCAATTTGATGGTATTTTGTTTTTCAGTCCAAGTGCGGTGCAAAGTTTTGTTTCAGAAAATAAACTAAAAAACTCAATTGCTTTTTGCATTGGCACCACGACGGCTGCAGAAGCAAAAAAACATACCGAAAATGTGGTGATTTCTAATTCAACTTCGGTTGAAAGCGTCATTGCCAAAGCAGTTAAAACATTAAAAAACTATGATTAAAAACGATTTATTTCTACGGGCATTAAAAGGTGAAACGGTAGAACGTCCACCCGTTTGGATGATGCGTCAAGCAGGACGCTACCTTCCTGAATTTATGGAGATAAAAGCCAAATACGATTTTTTTACACGCTGTCAAACCCCAGAATTGGCCAGTGAAATCACCGTACAACCCATTCGTAGATACGGAATGGATGCCGCTATTTTATTTTGCGATATTTTGGTAATTCCGCAAGCGATGAACATTGAGGTAGAGATGAAACCCGGCGTTGGGCCGTGGCTTCCAAACCCGATTCGTAGTGAAAAAGATTTAGACAGCGTTATTGTTCCCGATATTCATGACACGTTAGGATACGTGATGGACGCCATTAAAATGACCAAGGAAAAGTTGGATAACGAAATTCCATTAATCGGTTTTGCTGGGAGTCCTTGGACGCTTTTATGTTATTGCGTGCAAGGTCAAGGCTCTAAAAACTTTGATAAAGCAAAAGAATTTTGTTTTACACAACCCATTGCAGCACATACATTGTTACAGCGAATAACTGATACTACAATTGCATACTTAAAAGAAAAGGTAAAAGCCGGAGTTGATGCGGTGCAGGTTTTTGACAGCTGGGGCGGCATGTTATCGCCTACCGATTATCAGGAGTTTAGTTGGAAGTATATCCAGCAGATTATCGATGCTTTAAAAGACGAAGCGCCTGTGATTGCCTTCGGAAAAGGGTGTTGGTTTGCTTTGGATACGATGGCGGCGAGTGGCGCATCTGCTTTAGGCGTTGATTGGACGTGTGACCCACAAACAGCTAGAAAATTGACCGGAGGAAATATTACGTTACAAGGGAACTTTGATCCTACGCGATTGTTTAGTCCACCATCTGAAATTAAAAAGATGGTCACGCAAATGATTAATGACTTCGGAAAAGATAAATACATTGTAAACTTAGGCCACGGTATTTTACCTAATATCCCAATTGAAAATGCTGGGGCTTTTATTGAAGCGGTTAAAGAGTATAAGGCAGAATCATGAACGTTGTAAAACGCATCCGGCAGCTTAGCGTAAAACAGTTGTGGCATTTGTCGGTTGTGTTTATAAAACAGCCTTTTTTAGTCTTTCCTACACTGAATGCGACTAAGAAAACTATGCAAATCAGTAGTGATTTGTATGGAAGCGCACATCATAAAAATGGTCCTGCCAATGCATTTCGGCATGCGATGTGGAATGTTTTGATAGCAAAAGCGGCGTTTAGTAAGTTTCAGAATGTTGAAAAGAGCATCGAATGGGCAGAAAAAGTGACCGATTTGCACGAAAAGTTAGCGCCAAACAGCCCCTTAGAAACCGCGATGGATTTACATAATAATAAAATGGGGCGTCAATTTTTTGAGGAAGTTATAGATGTTTCAGAAGAAGAAATGATCAGTTTTCTTCAAAAAAAGGCAGAAAATGCTCAAAAAGTGGCAAAAACAAGCGAAATTGAAGTTTTAAAAAAAGAATTAGTTTTTATTAAAAAACCTTTATAGAACAAATCATGCTTAAAAACATCTTAAGCGGCATACAAGCTTATTTTAAAACGTTTCAACTAATTTCAAAACTGAAATTATGGAAGTATTTTGGCATTCCAGTTTTAATAAGTTTGCTAACGGCTACAGCCATTGGTTTTTTAGCGTGGGGATTGAGTGATACTATTGGTGCGTTTATTTCAAAAATTTGGTTTTGGGAATGGGGTGCTGAAACCTTCAGAACCATTAGCGATGTGTTGGGAGCCTTAATTATCGTTGCTATTGGCCTTATTCTCTACAAACACATCATTATGGCGTTAAGTGCGCCTTTTATGAGTCCTGTTTCAGAAAAAATTGAACAACATCTTTTAGGAATTACTCATACTCACAGAAACACTACAAATACAGCACAACTCTGGAGAGGCATACGGATCAACGTCCGTAATTTACTGTTGGAACTACTTTTTACTATTCCTATTTTACTACTCAGTTTAATTCCAATTGTAAATATTTTCACTTCGGTTTTACTGTTTTTAGTACAATCGTATTACGCTGGCTTCGGAAATATGGACTATACGCTAGAACGGCATTTTACCTATAGGGAAAGCATTTCATTTGTAAAAAGAAACAAAGACACTGCCCTTGGTAATGGAATTATTTTTATGGCAATGCTTCTAATCCCGGTTGTCGGTATTATTTTAGTTTTACCGCTATCGGTAACGGCCGCAAGTAGTGAAACGGTGAAACTTTTAAAAGAAAATAAGGAGATTCAAAATACCGAAACACTTCAGAACCAGTAATTATGGGAGTTTCTGAAACCACATATCTTTCCTTTTTAACTAAAAAAGACGCTACGTCTCTTTCCAGTTTAATGGTTTCAAACAAAGAACGTTTTCAACGGTATTTTCCTAAAACACAGGCACAAAATTTATCAGTTTTAGATTCTGAAACCTATATTAAAAATAAAGCTAAAGAACGTACTGATAAAACTGAATTTACCTTTGCTATAAAAGAGACTACTTCACAATTAGTTGCCGGTTTAGTTATCTTAAAAGATATAGATTGGAATAACAAAGAAGGAGAACTAGCGTATTGTATCGGAAGTAATTTTGAAGGCAAAGGCCTTATGACAAAAGCAATTAGTGAAGTTTCAAAAATTGCTTTTTCTGAATTACAGCTTTCAACATTAAAAATAATAGTACATAAAACAAATACAGCAAGTATCCGCGTTGCCGAAAAAACAGGTTTTATCTGGAAAAAAACATTGCTACAAGAATATACACCACCAGATGAATCGCCTATGGATATGGAGTTATATGAATTAGAAAGAAATAATTAATATGAAAGAAAAATTCGTAACCTACATAAAAAATCTACAAGATACCATCACTTCAAAATTAGAAGCAATCGATGGCAAAGCTACTTTTAAAGAAGACCCTTGGGTTCGAAAAGAAGGCGGCGGCGGTCGTACCCGAGTGATTGAAAACGGAGCCGTTTTTGAAAAAGGCGGTGTCAATATCAGTGAAGTCCATGGTAAGTTACCGGAAAGCATGCAAAACTATTTTGGCGTAAAAGATGCGAACTTCTTTGCGTGCGGTTTGAGTTTGGTATTACACCCAAAAAACCCTTTTGTGCCTACCGTTCATGCCAATTGGCGCTATTTTGAAATGTACGACCAAGAAGGAAACATTGTTGATCAATGGTTTGGCGGCGGGCAAGACCTTACCCCATATTATCTGTTTGAAGAAGATGCCAAACATTTTCATCAAGTAAGCAAAGCAGCTAGCGATAAGCACGATGCTGATTTCTATCCAAAATACAAAGCTCGTTGCGATGAATATTTCTACAACGCACATCGTGGTGAAGGAAGGGGAATCGGCGGTTTGTTTTTCGATTATTTAAAGAAAACCGAAACGATGAACATGGAAGACTGGTATAACTTTGTTACCGAAGTGGGCGATAGTTTTCTAGAAGCCTATGTGCCCATTGTTGAAAAAAGAAAAAATATTGAATACACCCAAGAAAACCGCGATTGGCAAGAAATTCGTCGTGGTCGGTATGTAGAGTTTAATTTGGTACACGATAAAGGCACGCTCTTCGGTTTAAAAACCAATGGCCGTATTGAAAGTATTTTAATGAGTTTACCGCCTCACGTTCAATGGCGATATGATCATAATCCAGAGCCTGGTAGCGAAGAAGAAAAACTGGTTAAGTGTTTAAAAGACCCAAAAGAATGGGTTTAATTAACGTTCTGTTTGTATCAATTGTTATACTTTTCTGAATAAACACAATACTTTGTTCATTTTTAGGTTCAGCTTAGTACTTTTGTTGGGTATTTCGTAATTTGACCCTTCGACTCAAAAAGCGAATGGCTCAAGAGACATATCGATTTATATTTCAGAATTATACATATTAAGCAATCAAAATATGAAAGTCAAAATAATCAACAAATCTGAACACCCAATTCCTTCGTATGAAACCATAGCCTCAGCCGGAATGGACCTTCGGGCTAATGTTGCAGAACCTTCAACTATAAAACCGTTACAGCGTGCCATCGTTAAAACCGGCTTATTTATTGAGCTTCCCATTGGTTTTGAAGCGCAAGTGCGACCACGAAGTGGATTGGCTGCAAAAAAAGGAATTACCGTTTTAAACAGCCCCGGAACAATCGATGCAGACTATCGTGGCGAAATTGGCGTTATCCTTGTGAATCTTTCCAATGAAGATTTTACCATTGAAAATGGCGAGCGGATTGCGCAATTGGTTATCGCAAAACACGAACGTGCCGTTTGGGAAGAAGTAGAAACGCTAGAAGAAACATCCCGAGGGACTGGTGGTTTTGGTAGCACCGGAACTAAATAATAAAATAACTATAAACCTAAACCTCCCCACAAACAAAAAAATCATGAAAATAATTGTACCAATGGCCGGACGGGGTTCGCGCCTTCGTCCACATACGTTAACCATACCTAAACCGTTAATTCCGGTGGCGGGAAAACCAATTGTACACCGGTTAGTGACCGAGATTACCGAAATTTTAGATGAAAAAGTAGATGAAATCGCTTTTATACTAGGCGATCCTGCATTTTTTGGGGATGATGTCGTTGAAAGTTTAGAAGAGTTAGCAAACAGTTTAGGGGCAAAACCTACTATTTATCGTCAGTTAGAGCCTAAAGGAACCGGTCACGCTATTATGTGTGCTGAACCATCATTGCAAGGTCCAGCGGTTATTGCGTATGCTGATACATTAATTAAAGCCGATTTCAACTTAGACAAAGAAGCCGATAGCGTTATTTGGACAAAAAAAGTGGAAAACCCAGAAGCGTACGGGGTGGTAAACCTGAATGATAAAGAAGAAATTACCGAATTGGTTGAAAAACCAACCGAATTTGTAAGCGATCAAGCTGTAATTGGTATTTATTATTTTAAAGATGTTGCTATTTTAAAGCAAGAACTTCAGTATGTACTAGATAATAACATTATTCATGGCGGCGAATACCAAATAAACGACGGTATTAAACGCATGATGGCCGACGGAAAAATATTTAAAACCGGAACGGTAGATGAATGGATGGATTGTGGTAATAAAGAAGTAACCGTTGCTACCAACAAGAAAATGCTAGGTTTTATTGCTAAAACCAGCGAAAAGCTCATATCAAATAATCATACCATCGAAAATTCAGAAATTATAGAACCTTGCTTTATTGGGGAAGAGGTTATGCTTAAAAATAGTAAAGTAGGGCCGTATGCGTCGATTGGCAAAGGCACAATAATTGAGGATAGTACCGTTAAAAATAGTATAATTCAAACGCATTCGGTCGTTAAAAATGCTACTTTAGATAATGCAATGATTGGTAATCACGCCACATTTGACGGTAAGTTTACGAACGTTAGTATTGGGGATTATTCAACTTTAAAATAAGTCAATTAAGGCTGATTCAATTATAATTTGAAACTTAAGTTTTTATATATCTTTTTAGTTTTTTTCGGAATCATTGTAATTCCGAAGCAAGTTGTTGCGCAAGAAACTGAACCTGTTGCAGAACAGCCTACGGACGATTTAGGGAATGTTACCGATGCTTTTCAGGAAAACTTTTTTGAAGCCTTAAAGCAAAAAGGGATCGAAAATTATGAATTAGCGTTAGATGCGCTTCGGAAAGCTGAAAAAGCAGCGGAAAATGATCCGAAATTAGAAGCTGTCGTTGCGTTTGAAAAAGCTAAAAACTTGACTGAATTAAAGCAGTTTGAAGAAGCCGAAGTCAATTTTAAAAAAGTGTTGAAAACCGAGCCCAAACGGTTGGACGTGTTAGAGTCGTTGTACGATTTATATTATCAAAAAAACGATTATGATGCGGCCATTCCTTTGGTGAAGCAGCTTACTGTGTTTGATGAAGATTACAAAGAAGATTTAGTCAACCTATATTCTCGAACCCGTCAATTTGATAAGGCCATTGAGGTACTAGATGACTTGGATGAAACCCTAGGTGAAAGCGAATATCGAGATGCCCTTCGCGCTCAAATTTATCGGGAAACCGGTGATACAGAAGGTCAAATTGAAAACTTAGAAACCCGAATTAGTAAAAATCCCAAAAAAGAACAGGAATACTTAGGTTTAATTTATTTGTACAGCGAAGAAGGTAATACCGAAAAAGCATTTGCCACAGCGAAAGAACTATTGAAAAACCAGCCTAATTCTAAACAAGTTCATTTAGCCTTGTATAAATTTTATTTAGAGGAAAATAACACTGAAGAAGCCTTTAAATCTATGAATATTATATTTTCTGCTAATGAAATAGAAAAGGAAAGTAAATACAAAGTGCTTAGTGATTTTATTGGTTTTGTGGAGAAAAACCCACAATACGAAACCCATTTGGAGAAAGTGGTAGAAAATTTCAGCGAAACAAATACTGGTAAAATTTATGAACAACTAGGCGGTTATTATAATTCAAAAGGTGAAAAGGAAACCGCTTTAAAGTTCTATAAAAAAGGAATTGAAGGTGATTCGGATAATTTCAGCTTATTAAAAAGCACTTTATTGCTTCAAATTGATTTACAAAAATATGTTGCGGCTCAACAGTTAAGTGCTGATGCCTTGGCAATATTTCCTGCACAACCGCTGTTGTATTTAATCAATGGCGTGGCTCAAAATAATCTTAAAAAACCAGACGGAGCTATTGAAAGTCTTAACAGCGGATTGGATTATTTATTTGACAACCCAACGATGGAGCAGGATTTTTACAAACAATTACAACAAGCTTATACATTAAAAGGGGAAGCCAAAAAGGCCGCTGAGTATGCTGAAAAAGCTTCACAAATAAAGTTGACAAACTAATACATGAACTACACAAAATATATTTTTATCGTCTTGGCTATCGTGCTTTCATCTTGTGGTGCGGCCAAGAAAGTAAAAGGCTCTAAAACTGCTAAAGAAAATCTTTCTGTAAAAAATATCATTGCTTCACACGAAGCAGCATCACCCAGTTTTAAGACGATGGCTGCCCGTATTCAAGTTACCTATGAAGACGACGATACCCAACAAAGCGTGACGGTTAGTTTACGTATGGAAAAAGATAAAACTATTTGGGTAAAAGCATCGTTATTGGGTATAACACTAGTAAAAGCAAATATTACTCCAGATCGCGTTCAGTATTATGAAACCATTGGTGGCACCTATTTTGATGGCAATTACGCTTTATTAAGCGATTGGTTAGGGACTGAAATAAATTTTGAAAAAGCGCAAGCTATCTTATTAGGACAATCTATTTTTAAACTTAATAAAAATGATTATACATCAACGGTGCTTCAGAATAAATACAAATTACAACCTAATATTCAGCCCCAAAACTTTATTCACTCGTTGTTTTTAAATCCTGAAAATTTCAAAATTTCTTCTGAAAGTCTTTCGCAACCTAATGATGATAGGCTATTAAGCGTTCGGTATACCGACTACCAAAAAGTAGGAACCGATTTTTATCCTTCAGAAATAAAAATAAACACAACTGAAAAAGACAGTAAAACAAATATTGACGTTATTTATAAAAAAATAGACCTGGATGTAAATATTGGTTTTCCATTTAGTATTCCTGAAGGGTATGACGAAATTCAACTATAATGCGTAATAACTTTATTACATATTTTCTTTTTGGGTGTTTCTTGTTAGTTGCTACAACACTTTCTGCTCAATCTGAAAAACAAAAAGAATTAGAAGAACAACGGCAGGCGATTCTTCAAGAAATTAAGCAAATAAACTCCCTTCTGTTTAAGACCCGAAAGGAAGAAAAATCGGTCCTGACACAAGTGGAAGATCTAGACCAACGCATTAGCGCTACTGAAAATTTAATTCGTATTACCAACAGGCAAGCGAACTTATTGACGCGTGAAATTAACGACAACCTTACCAAAATAGATAACCTAAGAACAGAACTGAAAGAGCTGAAAAAAGATTATGCTGCGATGATTAACAAATCGTACAAAAGTAAATCACAGCAGAGTCGGGTGATGTTTTTATTGTCTTCGGAAAGTTTTTTGCAAGCCTACAAACGCTTGCAGTATATGAAACAATATGCCAAGCATCGTAAAGAACAGGGTGAAAGTATTAAAGAAAAAACGGCAGAATTGCAACAATTGAACAAAGACCTCATTACTCAAAAAAGCAAAAAAGAGGAGTTGATTGCTCAAAACCGAAAAACCAAAAACGAACTCGCTAAAGAAAAGAAAGACCAACAAGCCCTTGTAGCTTCGCTGAAAAAAGATGAAGGAAAGTTTGCTACACAAATTAGGCAAAAACAACGCAAAGCCGATGAGATTGACCGACAGATTGACAAACTGATTCGTGAAGCCATTGCAAAGTCGAATAAAGCTTCTGGAAATAAAACGGAAAGCACCCGCGAATCTACTTTTGCCTTAAATGCTGAAGCAAAAGAACTAGCTGCTAACTTTACTAGTAACAAAGGGAAATTACCTTGGCCCATTACCAAAGGTGGTGTGGTTGTAAAACAATACGGAAAACACCGACACCCACAATTGCCTAATGTAACTACGTTTAATAGCGGTGTGGAAATCGCAACTGAAAAAGGGGCAGAAGCTCGTGCTATTTTTAAAGGAGTAGTGCTAGAAATTCAGCAACTAAAAGGGGCAAACAAGGCTATCTATGTACAACATGGTAACTATATAACCGTGTATAACAACCTGGCCACCGTAACGGTAATAAAGGGTGACAATGTGAATACTAAACAAAGTCTGGGAACTGTTTTTAGTAACCCGGCTACTGGTAAAACCACCATGAAATTTCTGATCTACCAAAACACCAAACGTATGAATCCAGCGGATTGGATTTATAGAATGTAGTTTTAATGCGGAAGTTTATTTTTTATGAGCCCGTATAAAAACGTTCCCAGTAAAGCACCAAAAATCACTACCAAGATAGAAAGGTAACCCGATCCCACCAGAACGTACATCGGTCCTGGACATGCACCGGCCAACGCCCAACCCAATCCAAAAACAATTCCGCCAATGGCATATCTGGCAAAACTTTTATTTTTAGGGGTTAACTGTATTTGTTGATTGCCAACTGCTTTCAAATTCTTCTTCTTTATAATTTGAATTCCGATCACGCCTAACACTAAAGCCGAACCGATAATACCATACATATGAAATGATCCAAACTGGAACATTTCATAAATACGAAACCACGAAGCTGCTTCAGATTTATACATTACAATTCCGAAGAAAATGCCAATACTTAAATAAACTAGTTGTTTCATATTCTTAAAATATTATAGGGAAAATGGCGTGAATCATTACTAAACCACCAATAAAAAAACCAATTACGGCTATTAACGAAGGAAGCTGCAAATTGCTCAATCCTGAAATAGCATGACCGGATGTGCATCCGCCAGCATAACGGGCGCCAAAACCAACTAACAATCCGCCAACCAATAAAACCCCTAAAACAAATGGATTTGACAGCTGTTCGGCAGAAAATAATTCCGGTGGCATATACGCTTCGTTAGCACTTGTAATTCCATAATCAGTGGAAAGCTGTTTGGCTACGTTAGGATTGATTTTAACTGTGTTATTAGACATAAATTGAGATGCTAGAAATCCGCCAATTACTGCGCCTAAAACAACCAATAAATTCCAAAGTTCTTTTTTCCAGTCAAATTTGAAGAAATCCGCTGCTTTTCCTGCTCCTCCTACGGCACACATGGTTCGTAAATTTGAGGACATGCCAAACTGCTTTCCAGCAAAAAGCAATAAAAACATAATTAAAGCAATTAGAGGGCCCGCTACGTACCAAGGCCAAGGATCGTATATCCAATTCATATCATTTATTTTTGAAATTGTGTTACTGCATCACTTAAATCGAAAACGGATGTATTTTGT
>OJEO01000652.1_pt1 | contig 11867 bp, 10 predicted proteins | sample 1593621 | NCBI WGS metagenome assembly OJEO01 (sample SAMN05416875, study PRJEB24817) | seawater metagenome | isolation source: Sea water | place: Canada:Atlantic | collected 2013-11
AAGGAGTCGTCGGCAGCGTCAGATGTGTATAAGAGACAGTGTATTTCATATTTTATTTCTAAATAGTTTCATTTTAGAAATAATACATTAAGACAAACACATAACATGGCTTGGTTTAAAAGAACAGATAAAGGAATTCAAACTTCTACGGAAGATAAAAAAGACACTCCAAAAGGCTTGTGGTATAAAACGCCAAGCGGAAAAGTTATAGATACAGAGGAATTAAAAAGAAACCTATATGTTAGTCCAGAAGATGGTTATCATGTAAGAATAGGTAGTAAAGAGTATTTTGAATTGTTTTTTGATAATAATAAATTTAAAGAATTAAATGAAGGTCTTACCTCTAAAGATCCTTTAAGTTTTGAAGACACAAAAAAATATCCAGATAGGTTAAAAGCTGCACAGGAAAAAACAAAATTAAATGATGCCGTTAGAACTGCAGTAGGTAAATCTCTAGGAAAAGATATTGTGATTGCTGCAATGGATTTTGCTTTTATTGGGGGTTCTATGGGCTCTGTGGTTGGAGAAAAGATTGCAAGGGCAATTGACTATTCAATAAAGAATAAGATGCCGTTTTTAATGGTTTCTAAATCTGGTGGTGCAAGAATGATGGAAGCTTCACTTTCTTTAATGCAATTGGTTAAAACATCTTCTAAATTAGCACAATTAGCAGGTGCTAAAATTCCTTACATATCTTTGTGTACAGATCCAACAACAGGAGGTACAACGGCTTCTTATGCAATGCTAGGTGATATTAATATTGCAGAACCAAATGCATTAATTGCATTTGCTGGCCCAAGAGTTGTAAGAGATACTACAGGTAAAGATTTACCAGAAGGCTTTCAAAAATCTGAATTTGTTTTGGAGCACGGTTTTTTAGATGCTATTTATGAGCGTAAAGATTTAAAAATACAGATAAACTTATATATAGATTTAATACAAAATCTTCCTATTAGAAAAGCGGTTACAGTATTATAATATATTTATATAAAACTAAAAAAGCCAGTTTATACTGGCTTTTTTTTAGTTTTATAAACAGCGGTAGGTTAAAACCTCCAACCAACATTTAGGCCAGCTCTTGGAACTATTGTAGGAGAGTCAGTTCCAAAAAGATTTCTACCTAAACCTGCATAAGCGTCAATGATTAGCCCGCTTTTAGAAATATATTTTGTTCCTACGGCAACACCTAAAGCAGCATCTGTGTATTTTTTTAGCGGTGTGGTGTCATTTATATTTTTCTTCCCAGAATTTATACCTACAAAGCCTTCTCCGAAGAAGTTCCATTGTGCATCTGTGCTAAAGTAGTGTCGAAAATACGGTGTAATCATCATATTTTCGTTGTATCTAAAAGCTGTTTCTTGGTCTGCTAAATTGAATAAGGCCGAAACTCCGAAAGAATTTTCAATGGTAATGTATTTTTCATAAGAAAACTCTAAACTTCTTATAACGATTGCATCGGCAATGTCTAATTTTATTTCTTGTTGAGAAAATCCTAAAGAACTTATTAAAAGTCCGAGTAAGCATATTATCTTTTTCATTTTTTCATTTTTTTAAAAATTCATTAAAATCTGTACCCTAAAGAAATACCAAACCTTCCAATGATCTCATTTTGGTAATCATAATAGCCGTCGTGGTTTTCTCCTTTAATTAAATTTCTTCCTACACCTGCGAGTACTTCTGCGGTAAAACCTTCTTTTATTACAAATTTACCTCCAACAGAAATACCTAGCGCAAAACTTGTTTGAGTTTCAATTTTCCCGTAATTACTGTTGTAGTCGTTGTAGTCAAAACTATAATAAAAATCTTGGTAGGTGTTTAGCATTCCAAAACCTTCTATAAAAAAACCTTGAGCATATTTATATTCAGAAAAAAACCATCTATAGTAAGGCGTTATAGAGAATTTTTTAGGAAAAGCAATATCACTGTCTGCATAATCAGAAAAGTTATAGAATACTGCAACACCATAAGAAGAATTTTCGTCTATCAATCTTTCGTAAGAAATATCTATGGCAGCAAATGCAATTAAATTAAATGCATTTAATTTTAGTTCATATTTTTTTTCTAAATCTTGTGAGTACTTACTTTCCTTGGTGCCTTCTTTTTCTTGTGCGATAAACTGTAAACTAAGAAAAGTCAATAATAGGAATAGTGTAATCTTTTTCATTTGTTTTTTTTTAGAAATCAAATATACCAAAAAGTATACCATTAAGTGTTAAAATACAGCCCGTAGTTGAATATTACCAGTATGTATTATTTTAGAATTTTCACTTTTTCTTCCTAAATAATTCAAATTTAAATTTAAAAAAGAATTTAATTTTCTATTGAATAAAAGATTCCAAGTATAATTTGTACCAGCCTGCAAACCTTCTAACATTTGGTATGCTACTGGTGTATTTGTCTCTCCTATAAAATCATTTAAAAATACATTTACATTGGCTGTGATTTGATCTTTCTTTTCGCTTGTGTAATAATATTCTATTCCAAATTTCTGTTGTTTTAGTACTTCAAAATTCTCTAAACTATTTGCTTTGTTTTTGTAATGGTAAAAAGCAGTAAATCTTTTATTTTGTGTTTGTAAAAAAGTGATTTTTGGTTGAATTTCTTTTCCTTCAATATTGTAATTTCTATTGTTAAAGTTTTCTGTCTGTAAATCATTTTCAGATACTTTTCCCATTAAATCAAACAACCAAAAAGTTGCAAATTTATGAGTAAACTCTATTTGATGTGTTTTGGTATTATTTTCTTGCGTTCCAATAAAATATTGTTGTTTGTTTCTTTGTTTTCCGAAGGTATAAGAGGTACTGTACTTTTGAATATTTCTATTAAAATAAAGACTATTTCTTAAGCTAAGACTTAATCCAATCAACTTTTTTTCGTCAAAGTTAAAAGGATTAAAATTAAAAGAGTTTCCTATTCTAGATTGCTCGTTTTCTACACTTAATAAACTTTCATTGTTAAAATGAGAAAGTGTTTTTTTAAATCCATTTTTATTTTTCCATTGCTTAAAATTAAAATTTATAGCTTGCCTAAACTTAACTCTTGTTGTTGCTAGAAAGCGCAAGTTGGGTTTTGGAACGCGTAAATAATTTGCCTGATCTTGAAATTCTGCAACTTCAAACTCATCAAAATCCTGAACACCATCACTATTATAATCTATCCATGTATAATACCCTAAGCCAGGAGCTGTTTTTAAATAAATATATTCTTGTCTTGCAACGTTACCAGAAGAAGTTTCATATAATGTATTTATATTCACAAAATTATGAAATAACTTTTGGTTGAAATTTAACCTCGAATTTAAAGACTTCTCATCTTCAGAAAAATTATTTTCTGTAAGCCTGTAATTTGCATAAACACTTAAATTGGTGTTTTTACTCTGAATTAAATTACTGTTTATATAGAATGATTTTCGGTTGTTAATTTCTTTAAATTCATTCAGTTTTATACTATCATTATTTCTGTAATTAAAACCAATTTTAGCAAAGACCTTTGCGGTATCTCCAATTCCAAAATAGGCTTCAAATTCTTTAAATCTATGACTCGTATTTATAAAGTCTCTAGAACTAGTATTTTTTCTACTGTTGGTCTCCATATTGGTAAATGCACCTAACCAATTTTTCTTAAAATGATGTTCTATGGTAGCTTTTGCTCTTAAAAAGGAGTTGTCTTCTATCGTTGAGGTATTTGTTAAGAAACTTCCATCTATAAAAAAAACAGTGTTTTTATGCCTTATTTTAGATTTAAGTTCATGCTTGTTTCCGTTAAAAGTAGCTATATAATTCAGGTGATTGTATCGGTATAAAATAAAATCGTTTTTTCTATTTTGAAGATTAAATTCTGATTGAAAATAGTTTTTTGTGGCATTGTTGGTTAATAAATTCCAATCTCTATTAAACTCTACAGGTTCCCACCGTTGCAATGTTTTAAAATTTTTATGCGCATATTCATGACTAATATTACTTGTTAATTGCCATTCTTTGTCAATTAAAATTTGTTGCCAGCCAATTTTTGCGGCTAATGCCGTATTTTCAGTATCACCTATCGAAGAGAATAAATTAGCATCATTATTACTAATAGCAACTTCAGAAGAGAGCGTTGTTTTTTCATTCGGGGTATAGTCAGAGTTTAAAACAAAAACTTGTGATTTTGTAGGTGCAATTAAGCGAGTAATTGGAGTGTAATTTCCTTGATTAATACCAATAAAATTGTAAATATTTCCAATTGCAGTGCTACTATCTAATACATAATCTCCGTTATTTGTGCCAACATTTGTAAAAGTTACAAAGTATAATTCTTCAGTAGGATCTCTTGAGTATTCAAAGTTTTCTACTGCTCCACTTTCAATTTTTTTATACAAGATTTTATTTTCATCAAAAGCAGTTACTGCTGCGCTTTCAGCAAACATTAAATCAGTATTATTACCAGCATCTGCTAAAATCTCTTTTTGGTTATCGGAAAGAACTTGTTGTAAAGGCTGATTTTTAGCATCATTTTCATTATAGAAAAAACCACTAATATTTAGTTTTTCAGTCTTATATGTGGCAGATTCGTAGGTAATAAAACGGGTGTAATTTCTATCTGAATACTGAAAATCAATCCAGATTCTCATATCATTAGTAATTGGGTAGGTAGTATTAAATGTTATTTCTCCTAAATTATAATCTATGGTAAAGTCTTTGTTTTTTCCTTTTTTTAATTGAATTCCATTAACATATACTTTTTCACTACCACCAATAATTACAATATTAGGTTCATTATTTGTACCTACAATTTTGTACGGACCTTGATTACCCTCATTACCAACAATAGTAAACGTACTAAATTTACCGCGCACAATTGCTCCAGAAGCACTTACTTTTAAATGATCATTTATTTTTGCTTCTACTTCTAAACCAGAAGCTTGTTTTGTAAAAGGAGTAAAGTAACTATCCTGATTTTTTAAAGATAAATCTCCTGCTTTTACACGCCATTCATCTGAAAATATTTCAATAAAAATACGATCAAAATCTGTAATATTTTGTGAGTATCCATTTTCTTGAATTGGTATATTAGTATCCCAAATATTAGCCTTTAAGGTTACTTTATCAGATAATTTACCAGATACTTCTAAGTCTAATGCAGCGTTTGTAACTGCGTTCTGATTGTTACCAGACGTAAGTCCTCTAGAAATAAAACCTTTTGTCTTTAAACCTTCAAATAATTGTACTTCAGACATTTTTTTATTGGTAGTTAAACTATATAATTTACCGGTATTTGTGCCATTTGGTAGCATTAAATTTTGGTCATATGGTGTGTATGTTTTGGTTATAAAGTTTGGGAATCTGAAATACGCTAAGGTGATTTCTGGATATGCTATAGCATCTATTAAAAGTGTAGCGTTGTTAAAGTCTATTGTGTATTTAGAAGGGTCAATAGATTTTAGTGCCCTGTCTAAAATCTTGAAATTTTGCGGATTGATAGCAACGCTGTCAAATTTTATAGTATCTTTTTTAAGAAAGAATTTCTGTGATCTGAAATCTGTAATAATTGTTTGAGATTGGATTGAGAATCCAATAAACAGCAGCAAAAAAAGAAGATTTTTTTTAAACATTGACGATCTATACCTAACAAACGTAAAAATAGCTTTTTTAATATCTATACACTTTTAAAATAAAGTTTGTTGTTTTACTGGGTTTTCATGAGCTAGTAGCCACTTCTTTCGCCAAAGACCGCCAGCATACCCTGTTAAAGATCCATCAGAGCCAATAACTCTGTGGCATGGAATCACAATCCATAACGGATTTTTACCATTTGCAGTTGCCACGGCTCTTATAGCTTTTATATCTCCCAAAGCTTTACTTTGTTCTAAATAGCTTTTTGTTTTTCCGTATTTAATTTTTAACAGTGCTTTCCATACTTTTATTTGAAAAGCAGTTCCTTTTGGGTTTACGGTTAAGTTAAAATGATTTCTATTGCCTTTAAAATATTCTTCTAACTGCACAACGCATTCTTGTAAGCAGAAAGGGGTTGAAATATTTAATATATCGTCTGAAACCGAATCTTCATCTAAAACTGAAATAGACTGAATTCCGTTTTTATCTCCTGAAATTTTTGCAATTCCAATAGGTGTTTTTAGATATGTGGTTTCAATGGTACGCATTATATTCCAAAAACATCTTTAGAATTCTGTGTTGTAATTTTGGAAATTTCTTCGAATGAACGTCCGTAAATATCTACTAACTTGTCTACCACATTGGTTATGTAAGAACTTTCGTTTCTTTTTCCTCTATAAGGTGCTGGTGCCAGATAAGGTGCATCTGTTTCTAAAACAATATGTGCAATGTCTATTTCATGCAGAAACGCATCAATTTTACCATTTTTAAAAGTAACAACGCCACCAATACCTAATTTCATATTGTAAGAAATTGCTTGCAATGCTTGTTTTTTTGTTCCTGTAAAACAGTGAAATATTCCTCTTAGAGTATCCTCTTTTTCTTCCTCTAAAATTTCAAAAATTTCATCAAAAGCATCTCTACAATGAATTACAATAGGTATTTTTTTCTCTTTTGCCCATTTAATTTGTGTTCTAAAAGCTTCTTGCTGTTGTTTTAGGAAAGTTTTATCCCAATATAAATCGATTCCAATTTCGCCAATAGCGTAAAAATTACGTTTATCAATCCATTCTTTTACGTGCGCTAATTCATCTAAATAATTTTCTTTTACAGAAGTAGGGTGTAAGCCCATCATTAAATACACATCTAAAGGAAAATTTTCTTCTAATTTTAGCATATTTTCTGTATATGAAGCATCTATTGCAGGTATAAAAAAACGCGAAACTCCAGCGTCTTTAGCGCGTTTTATCATTTCTTTTTGATCCTCTTTAAACTGACTAGAATATAAATGTGTGTGCGTATCTGTAATCATTATTATTTCTGATAATTTTTAGCCAAATTACGAATTAATCCTACGTTGAAGTCTTGTTGTTAAACATTTTATAAAGCGTACCTTTGCGTAAAATTTTATAAGATGACTTTTGAAGATTTAGATTTATCGAATCAACTACAATATGCAATTGACGATTTAGGTTTTGATACACCAACACCTATTCAAGAACAAGCATTTTCTGTAGTTAGGTCTGGTAAAGATATTGTGGGAATTGCGCAGACAGGAACAGGGAAAACGTTTGCCTATATGCTACCAATTCTTAGAGATTTGCCCTACGCAACGCAACAGCACCCGAGAGTTTTGGTTTTGGTACCAACTAGAGAACTTGTACTACAAGTAGTTGCCCAGATAGCGCAGTTGTCTAAATACATTAACACACGTGTTTTAGGAGTTTATGGAGGTGCAAACATCAATACTCAAAGACAAGCAATACAGCAAGGTCAAGATATTATTGTGGCAACACCAGGTCGTTTATACGATTTGGCAATTAGTAATTCTTTAAAATTAAAGTCTATTCAGAAATTGGTAATTGATGAAGTAGATGTAATGTTAGATTTAGGATTCCGTTTTCAGTTGATGAATATTTTTGATGTGATTCCAGAAAGAAGACAAAACGTTTTGTTTTCTGCAACCATGACAGAAGATGTAGATGCTTTAATATATGACTTTTTTAAAAATCCTGAAAAAATATCTGTTGCGGTTAGTGGAACTCCATTAGATAATATAGAACAGGTTTCTTATAATATTCCTAACTTTTTCACGAAAGTTAACCTATTACACAAACTTTTAAATGATAGAGAAACTTTTCATAAAGTTTTAATTTTTGTTGGTTTTAAAAGAACCGCAGACTTATTGTTTAGACATTTAGAAGAAGGATTTAATGATGAAATTTGTGTAATACATTCTAATAAAACACAGAATTACAGAATACGTTCTATCAAACAATTTGATGAAGGTAAAAACAGAATTTTACTTGCTACAGACGTAATGGCGCGTGGTTTAGATTTTGATAAAGTATCGCATGTAATTAATTTTGATACGCCAGAGTTTCCTGAAAATTATATGCACAGAATTGGGAGAACTGGTCGTGCAGAGAAAGCAGGAAAAACAATTTTGTTTTCTACAGAAAAAGAAAGAGAAGCAAAAGAAGGTATTGAAGGATTGATGAATTATGAAATTCCAGTTTTAGAAATTCCTGAAGATGTGGAAATTTCTACCATGTTAACAGAAGACGAGCGCCCTAGAGAAGATCAAGGTATTTCTAAAAATAGAACTTCATTAGAATATGTTCCTGGACCTGCATTTCATGAGAAAAGTGAAAAGAACAGTCAAGTAAACAGAGGGGGTTCTTATAGAAGAGAGATTGCAATAAAGTATAAGAAGCCAAAAACTAAAGGAGACAAGAATTACAATAAACACAATAAGAAAAAGAAAAAATAATGCAGATTTTAACGGCGCAAGAATTGCACAACCTAGCAATGAATATTGTAGGCCAAAAGCTAGAAAAAATGGGCTACGAGTTCCAGGCAATTAATAGTACGTTAAAAAGGCATCCTCAATTTGTTTTATTCAAAAAGGGAGAACAGACTATTTTTGTTTTGGTAAAAGTATCTAGCAATATGCAAAACCCGAATGAGTACGATGTACTTTGGATGGAAACTTTTAAAAACCATGCTAAAAAACAAAATGCTAAAGTTTGGTTTGCTGGTGTAGGAATTGCCAATGCAGAGAGTGTAGAGAATCCGGTTTTTAAAGACCAACCTTATTATGTTGCTTTCGAAGACTTTATTAAGATTTTAGAGTAGACCTTAAAACTTATTCTTTTAATTTGAATCCTAATTAGATAGAGGGTTTTGGCTCTTATTTTCAAGCGATCAGTGTTCAAAATAGCATTTATTGTTGCTTTTTTTGGCAGGCTGAAGTAAAATTTACTTTCTTTATTAGTTTCGCTTTTTACCTATACTTCTCTACTATAATATGAAATAATTTTCTTAACAGTACTTAACCCAATACTGCTGAAACTAATAGAATCAATTGCCTGTAACATTTCAAATACTTTTTCAACATAGTTTCATCAGCAAAAAGAGTGGACAGTTTATTTCATTTCTATTTTTATATAAAATATTTTTTTTCAATTTTAACCTTCACCGTATTTAATAAATCTTCTACGTCTATGGGTTTGGTTAAATAATCTTCAGCTCCCATATTCATACCAACACTTATATCCGATTTTTCAGCTTTTGCTGAAAGAAAAATTAATGGAATTAACTTTGTTATTTTGTTGTTTTGTAATTTTTCATGCATTTCAAAACCATTAAGTTTAGGCATAAGTATGTCTGAAATAATAAGATCTGGACGCTCCTTTAAGGCTATTTCAAAACCAATACCTCCATTCTCTGCCTCAAAAACAATATAACCTTCCATCACTAGGATATCGTGAATTTCTTCTCTTATTGTTAAGGTGTCTTCTACAATTAATATTTTAAACATTTTTTTTGTTTTTCGGAATTTTCACTTTAAAAGTCGCACCGTATCCAAGTGTGCTTCTTACAACTATTTCTCCACCAATAGTATCTATTGCTTCCTTTGCAATTGATAAGCCTAGGCCTGTTCCTTGAATTAAGTCAACATGCTCTCCTCGTGAAAAAGGAGTAAATATAGTTTTAAGCTCTGATTTTGAAATTCCAATACCAGAATCTGTAACTGTAACGATTATGAAGTCTTTTTCAGACGAGAACGCAATAGTAACATTTTCTTTATTTTTTGAATATTTAACAGCATTACTAATTAGATTAATAAAAATATTTCTACCCAATTTTTCATCAATGAAAATAGTTTCATTCTTTATGTTTGCAGTATCAATTACTACTATTTTATTTGATTTTTTATGCGAAGTATAAACTTCTTCAATGATTTCGTTAATAAAATTACCAAGAGGCATGTTTAAAGGATTGTTTCTTGTTTTCCCAGCACCAGCCTGACCTATAACCAAAACATCATCTAGTAACCTTGTCATGTGCATAACTTGATCCTCTATTTTATGCAATTTTTTTTCTACCATAACGGGTTCCATTTTACCCCAATATTTTTTAATAGAACCTGCTGCAAAATTAATTGCCGATAGTGGAGTTCTAAACTCATGGGATGCAGTTGAAACAAATTTTGATTTTAGTTCGTTTAATTCTTTTTGCTTTTCGAGCGCTTGATTTAATTTTACAGTTCTTTCTTCTACCTTTATTTCTAGTTCATTACGATACCCAACTAGCTCTGTAATATCTTGTCCTACTCCTAATACACCTGTAATTTTACCATTAGCATCTCTACGTGAGCTTGAGTTTAATAATACCATAACACGTTCTCCACTTTTAGTAAAAAGTGGAAATTCATAGTTGGCAGTTTCCTTTCCACGCAAAGCATCATCCAATACTTTTTTCACAGATTCTCGGTAATCTTCAGTAATGTATGTTTGTACTAGGTTTTTTCCTAATACTTCGTCTTTTTTAAATCCAGTAATTTTTTCAGAGGTTTGGTTCCACTCATTTACAAGTCCTTTACTGTCAATACCAAATATAGGAGCATTTGCAGTGTCAATCAATAGCGTTAATTCATGTGCTACACGTTCTGCTTCAGAACGATAACTATCCAGCTCTTTTTGAAATATAAGTTCTTTTTTAGCGATCGCTAATTCATCTGCTCTTTTTCCTTTTTCTTCATTTTGAAATGCAAGTTCTTTGTTCGCGAGCACTAATTCATCAGCTTGATTTAAAAGAATTTCTTTTTGTTTATATTGGTCAGTTATATCAAACATAATAGCAACAAATCTAATTATTTTTCCATTTAAATCTTTAAAAGGCATAATGGTTAAGTCCATCCAATAGTATTCTTCAGTTCCATTTCTCTTATTTAAGACTTCACCTTTAAAAACTCCCCCAGAAACAATAGTCGTAATCATATCAGTAAAAAAAGCTTCAGGTTGTTTTCCGCTCTTCAATATTCTATGGTTTTGACCAATTAATTCTTCCCTTGGATATCCGTAAATTTCACAAAAGTTATCGTTTACAAATAGAATATTAAAATCAGCATCAGTTTCTGAAACGATAGCTACGTTATTTAAATAAAAACTTTGTTGCTCAAGCTCAGCTTTAATCCTTCTTAATTCCCATGAATTTTCACCTTTAGTTTTATTTTGGTAGATAATTTGTTTTTGAGCAGTATCTAAACTATTGATTGTTTGATGTAACTCTAACTTCCCATTTTTAACTAAGAACTCAGCTTCAGTTCGTACTTTTGTTTCATTTTCTAGCTTTTTATTTAATTTAATTTTATCTTTTTCAGTTTTGGTAATATCTGTAAAAGATACACCTACGGTCTTTTTAGAGACTTTCCATACTGAAACGAAATAATACTTATCAAATGCAACACCATAATTTTTAAAACGAAGAGGCTCTCCTGTTTTATCAACCTTAGCGAAGTAAGTAAACCAATTCTCTTCTATTCTATCAACTATAGAAGATATTTTTTTATTTATTAATTGCTTTTTAGTTTTACCTAAAAACTTTGCTAAAGAGGTATTTATTGCACGAATATAGAAATCTATAGGTTGATTATTCTTATCATAAATAAGTTCTATAACCTCAACCATTTCTGACATGTTATCAAATAAATTTTCATAATGGTCTTTTTTTAAAGGTCTAATATCAGAGTTTTTTAACTCCTTTAGTTCTTTTTCTAATTCTTCATATGAACTTTTACCCATAGTGTTATTGTCTTTAAATTCAGCCTAATAGCAGTTTAAATTTATGTTTTTTACTTGAGGAATTACTGTCTAGATATAAAAATAGTTCACTCAATTTATATTAAGCTTTCTAAAAGCTATTATTTAGGTTCTTGTGACTTTCATTATCTATATAATTGTTTGCGGACACGTGTCTAAAACTTAATTA
>OJEO01000654.1_pt1 | contig 11835 bp, 10 predicted proteins | sample 1593621 | NCBI WGS metagenome assembly OJEO01 (sample SAMN05416875, study PRJEB24817) | seawater metagenome | isolation source: Sea water | place: Canada:Atlantic | collected 2013-11
TCTACACGTAAGGAGTCGTCGGCAGCGTCAGATGTGTATAAGAGACAGCTTCATCGCCTAGCTGTAAAAATAATGTTCCGACCACGGTTCCTTTAGCCAATGGTGCTGTTAGCTGCTGGTTCAACTCAAAGTTAGCTTTTAAGTTTTTGCGTTGACCACGTGGAATGGTGATGGGAGTATCTGAAATAATGCCTAAATCTACATTCTCTTTTTCACCCATCCAAACACGGTTAGCAATAAATTTTTCACCTGCTTTATATGGCGTAATGGTTTCAAAAAAGCGGAAACCATAGTTCAGTAACTTTTTACTTTCTACTTTTCGTGCTCGCTCACTTGCCGTACCCATTACTACGGTAACTAAACGCATGTCACCTTTTGTTGCTGAGGTTACTAAGCTATAACCGGCATTAGAAGTGTGGCCAGTTTTCATGCCGTCAACATTTAAACTTTTATCCCATAACAAACCGTTACGGTTATATTGTTTAATATTGTTATAGGTAAAAGATTTTTGTTTATAAATTGCATACTCTTCAGGTACTTCGCGAATAAGAGCAATAGCTAATGTTGCCATATCTCTTGGCGTGGTCATATGAGAAGTACTGTCTAAACCGTGGCTGTTTTCAAAAAAGCTACTCGACATACCAAGTTGTTCAGCGTGCGCATTCATTAAATCGGCGAAAGCACTTTCACTACCAGCAATATGTTCTGCCATAGCCACACATGCATCATTTCCAGAGGCAACGATAATGCCTTGGTTTAATAAACTAACAGGTACTTCAGTGCCTACTTCAATGAACATCTTGGAAGAGTCAGGGAATTTTTTAGCCCAAGCTTTTTCACTGATCATTACTTTATCAGTATTTTTAATATTGCCGCTTTCTAGCTCTTTACCAATAATGTAGCTGGTCATTATTTTCGTTAAACTTGCTGGTGCTAATTGGGTATCAGCATTTTCTTCAGCAATTATTTTACCCGTGGTGTAGTCAATTAGGATAAAACCCTTGGCATTTATTTGCGGTGCCTCTGGGATAATAGTAATAGCGTGTGCACTTGGCATAAGCACAGTTGCAGCGCTAAATAGTGCGCCACTGAAAAAAGTAAATAATTTACTGGTAGAAAACTTACCAGAAAGTTTTGTTTTATTGGTCATAGTGTAAGTCGTGTGTGGAAAATTAAGGATAATCAACTGGACGAAAGTATACCACTTATAACAATCTTGGCTATGGGCAAAAAATAGATAATGTGCATAATGTCGCAGAAAATGCGTTAAAAATGTAACAACCTTTATAATCTTTGGTGTTATATGAGGTGATCGCCTTTTTTATTGGACATTTGCGCTTGGTGTTATTGCGGTGCGGTTCGCGGGTAGGCATTAGGATAACCATTTTCTTTTAAAGACAATAATAGTGCATTCAATGTCGCAATATCACTAATGGGACCTAACTGAATTCGATAAAGCCCTTTATGTTCGGGATAACTGGTATTTTGCTTGTATTGAGTTTTTAGTTTATTCGCCGTACTGATGGCGAGCTCTTTCTTGCTGGTGGCAAAAACTTGAATGTAAGGGGTGGTAATGCCCATAGCAGTGTCTTTTATGGGAGAGTTTTGGTTTGTCGTCGTTGATTGAACCGCAGTAGAGGCTGCAGTGCTAACAACAGGGGGAGTGGTCTGTATTGGTGCTACTTTTACTTTGCCTGTTTTTTTATCAAAGTCAGTGATTGCGGTGATTTTAACTTGAGCGGTACCCGTTTTTAACATATCAAGTTTGTAAGCTGCACTATAGGATAAATCAATGATTCGTGATTGGTGGAAAGGGCCGCGATCATTAACACGCACGACAACAGATTTATTATTTGCGGTATTGGTGACTTTTAAATACGTTGGTAAAGGCAAATTTTTATGAGCAGCACTCATGGTATACATATCGTAAATTTCGCCATTGGACGTAAGATGACCATGAAATTTTTTCCCATACCAAGAAGCGGTACCTGTTTGCTCAAAGCCATGTGCACTGGCTAGCACCTTATAAGGTTTGCCAAAAACTTGATAATCTTTATTACCACCGCGGCTATGAGGCTCTGCGCGGGCAATTGCATCTTTTAGCTCTGCTTGGCTTGGTATACGCGTCGGTGTACTGTCATGCTTTTGTTGATAACGATCAGAGCTACAAGCACTTAATACAGAGAGTAGCAAAATAAAAGGCAGGTGTTTAATCGCTTGATTCATATCGTTCATAACTTTTATAAGTTTCACCGCAAAGGGAATGAGTAAGGTATTAGTTAAATTGACTAAACATGGAAACGTCGATGTGTACTAATCGCCATTAATATGCCAAAACCTAACATTAATGTCACCATCGAGGTGCCGCCATAACTAACCAATGGCAGTGGCACACCAACAACAGGCAATAATCCAGATACCATACCAATGTTAACAAAGACATAAACAAAAAAGGTTAAGGTAAGACTGCCGGCGAGTAACTTGGTGAAGGCATGCTGAGCATTTACCGCGATCCATAAGCCACGCATTACCACAAATAAATAGACAGCGAGCAGGGCAGCAACACCTATCAAACCAAATTCTTCGCTAAAGACTGAAAAGATAAAATCAGTGTGACGCTCAGGTAAAAACTCTAATTGTGATTGTGTACCTTGCAGCCAACCTTTCCCTTCAATACCGCCAGAGCCTATCGCTATTTTAGATTGAATAATATGATAACCTGAACCAAGGGGATCTTGCTCTGGGTTTAAAAAAGTCATCACACGCTGCTTTTGGTATGGCTTCATTAAAAACATCCATAAAATAGGGACGAATGCAGAGGCTAAACCAACACAAGCAGAAATCAGTTTCCAACTTGCCCCAGCTAGAAAAATAACAAAAATTCCCGAGCTGGCAATAAGTAAAGAAGTCCCTAAGTCAGGCTGCTTAGCGATAAGTAAAGTGGGTAATAGTACCAGAATAAAAGCCTGCACTACTGTCGATATTTTAACGGGTAAGCTATCTTGACTGACAAACCATGCAATCATAATTGGCACAATGAGTTTCATAATTTCAGAGGGCTGAAACTTTATAAAACCTAAATCAAGCCAGCGTTGAGCCCCTTTACCCACATGACCAAATAGCAACACACTTACCAGCATTAATAAACCTAATACAAATACAGGTACTGCCCATTTTCGGTAAACCAATGGTGGGATTTGTGCCACAATAAACATGCCGAGTAGGGCAACACCTATGCTTCTAGCCTTGCGATAAACAACAGCTACTTCTTGTCCACCGGCGCTGTAAACCAGAAAAAGTCCTAGCGCTAATAATGTTAGTAGACCTAGTAATAACGGGATATCGATATGAAGTCGTTGCCAAAGGGTATGAACTTTTTGTTGGTCTTGTCCGCTACTGCGCATCAGTCAGCCTCATGATGTTTAGTTGGTGTGGCTGAATTAACTTTTGTTTTATGTGTTTGGCTGGTAATGACTCTATCGCCAAAATACTGATCCATAACTTGTCTTGCTACTGGCGCAGCATTGGTCGCTCCGCCACCTTTGGCAACATTTTCAATGGCAACGGCAACAACAATTTCAGGCTTATCAAAAGGAGCAAAGGCAATAAACATAGCGTTATCACGTTGATTTTCAGAAGTGGCCTTTGCATCATACTTTTCGTCTTGTTTTATACGTGCAACTTGCGCTGAGCCTGTTTTTCCTGAGGCATCATAGGTTGAGCCTTTAAATGGTCGGTAAGCTGTGGCACCAAATTTTTGCACTGTGCTGTGCATAGCTTCTAACACAACATTCCAATTTTTATCATCTTTAAGCTTTAATGGTGCGCGCGGCTCATAGATAGTTGGCGTAATTTGATGATATGCATTACCACTACTTTCTATGATCAATTCACTATTGGCTTTTAACAAGTGCGGCACCTTACGTTCACCATGGTTAACTAAGGTGGTCAGGGCTTGGGTCAATTGCAGCGGCGTTACTGTCCAATAACTTTGTCCGATACCAACAGAAAGCGTTTCGCCTGTGTACCAAGACTTATTGTATCGTTCGCGCTTCCAAGCAACACTTGGCATAATGGCTTTACTTTCCTCGTGGATATCGATGCCGGTATAGTCACCAAAGCCAAATCTCTCCATCATAGTACTGATTTTAGTAATGCCTAATCTAAAAGCGAGATCATAAAAGTAGATGTTACATGACTGCTCTATAGCTTTAGTCAAGTTGACCATGCCATGGCCCCAAGGTTTCCAATCACGATATTTATTGGGTAAACCTTCGAGTTGATACCAACCAGGATCATGAATTTGGGTCTCTGGAGTGATAATTTTTTCTTCTAAACCCGTTAGTGCGAGGAAAGGCTTAACTGTTGACGCTGGAGGATAGCCTTGTACACTGCGATTAATTAGGGGTAAGTCTTTAGATTCAAGTAATTTTTTATAGTTTTTATTACTGATACCATGCACAAATAGATTACCGTCGTAGCTTGGATTGGAATACATGGCTAAAATTCCACCAGTACGAGGATCCATTGCTACAATTGCGCCACGCTTACCTGATAAGGCACGTTTAGCAATCATTTGTAATTCAATATCTAACGTTAACGTGAGATCTTTACCAGGCACTGGCGGAGTATAATTGAGCGTACGAATCACTCGGCCTTGATTATTTATCTCAACCTCTTGGTGGCCAATAGTGCCATGAAGCATATCTTCATAGTACCTTTCAATACCTAACCGACCAATACCATAGGTAGCTGCATAATTGTCAGATTTACCTTCTTGCTCTAATTTTTTAGCATCTTTTCTGTTTATGCGCGCGACATAACCTAAGTTATGCGTAGTCAAGTCTGAAAAAGGGTAATAACGTTTCAAGCGTGCGTTAACAAAAACGCCGGGAAACTTATGCTGATTAACAGAAAACAGCGCAACTTGTTGGTCACTTAAACGAGAGTGAAGTTCTACCGGTTTAAAGCGACGTTTACTTTTCATTGATTTGAAAAACTTAGCTTGGCGCTCTGGGCTGATATTGAGTAGTTGACTGACTTGCTCGACGCTGGTTTTAATATCATCGACATCTTCGGCGATGACTTCTAAGCTGTATACTGGCTTATTATCGGCGAGTAACACACCATTTCTGTCATAGATTAAACCACGATTTGGCGCAACGGGGAGTAGCTTAATACGATTAGAGTTTGAGCGTGTTTGATACTTCTCAAAAGATTCAACTTGTAAATTAAATACATTACCAAACAGTATTAATAGCACTAGTAAAACGACGGCAAAAGCAATGAATGTTCGTCGAGCAAACAAATTTGCTTCAGCGGATTGATTTCGAATAACAACGCGACGAGGAGACATTAGCGTACTCTATTGGAAATATTTACTAAAAGTATTGCTAAGGGGATCATGAACAAAAGCTATTCTCTGTGATAAGGGTGGTTAGTGTTTACACTCCAAGCACGGTACAAGCTCTCTGCTATGAGTATTCGAACCATCGGATGGGGTAGCGTTAGGGCTGATAATGACCACTTTTGTTCTGACGCTTTAATGCAAGCGGGTGATAAACCTTCTGGTCCACCAACAAGTAATGCGACATCTCTGCCATCAAGTTGCCAACTTTCTAGCTGTTTGGCAAGCTTAGGAGTTGTCCACGGTTGTCCTTCTACTTCAAGCGTTACAATGCGGTTTCCTTTAGGAATTGCAGCAAGTAATTGCTCACCTTCTTTAGCGAGTATACGGCTGATATCAGCATTTTTACCACGTTTCCCTGCAGGTATTTCAACTAAGTTAAAACTTAAATCGCGCGGAAAACGACGACTGTATTCTGCAAATCCTTGGCTAACCCATGCAGGCATTTTACTACCAACGGCGTATAAAGTGAGTTTCATAAATCTATGTGGACTATTAGGTTTATTTTCATTGGAAGGTTATTGAGCTACTTAGTTAATTGAGATTTAGGGTGAGCAGCTAACTCGAGCAAAATAACGAGGGCAGAAGGTATAGTGGATTAATCCACAACTAAATTAACACCACCCCACACTCGTTTACTTTTAAGCAAGGTTGATAAGTAACTTATTCAGCCCAAAGTTGTTCAAGGTTATACTTATCACGTTGTTCATCAGTCATCACATGAACGATGATATCGGCTAAGTCAACTAATGCCCACTCCCCAATATCGTTACCTTCCATACCACGAGGCTCAGCACCTTGAGCACGACATTCCATTGCAACAGATTGTGCTATCGATTTTACATGACGGTTAGAGTTACCTGAACAAATAATCATGTAATCAGCAAAGCTTGCTTTGTCGCTAATATTAAGAGTAATGATATCTCTGCCTTTCATGTCTTCAAGTTTTTCTATGACAAATGCTTTAAGTTGTTCAGTTTGCAAGGTGTTATTCCTATCGTTAATCGTAACTTTTGATGTGCTCTAATTCGAGCGACTATATATAATAGTGCGATATTAACACTTTTTGCGCGCAGGGTTAACGGTAAAGGTTATTTTTGTTAATAAATTCTGAAATAGAAGGAAGTAGGAGATGATTACAACTTTGTTTTTGCACTAATTCTTGACGGATCTGTGTTGAAGAAATATCAAAAAAACATTTGTGGGCAAAGAATATTGTTCCTGCTTCAAGCTGAGTTAATTGAGTGATGTCAGTTGTTTGATAGTTATTGAGTAAGGCATTTGTTTCATCATTCAATTGCTCTACAGGATAGTTGGGGCGAGTATTAACAATTAAATGGCACAAGGATAAAATCTCTTGGTATTGATGCCAGCGAGTAAAGCTCATAAGAGAATCCATGCCAATAATAAAGTATAAAGGTTGGTTAGGATATTGCAGCTTTAGCTCTTTGAGAGTATCAACCGTGTAAGAATGTCCTGAACGTTTTAATTCCCGTTGGTCACAGGTAAATAACGTACTATTTTTACAGGCAATTTCAACCATGGCAGCGCGTTGCTCAGCACTTGCGTGGGGTGTTAATTCAGCTGTAATTTTATGCGGAGGAATATGTGCGGGTATTAATAATACTTTTTGTAAACCTAGCTCATTAGCAACCGCCTGAGCTGATTGCGTGTGACCTAAATGAATGGGGTCAAAAGTGCCGCCTAATATTCCTATACCTAGGCTATATTGTTGCAGACTGATGTCAGTACTTTTATTTGCCATAGGTAAATTAGCCATAATTAAGGCTAAAGGCTGCTGTTTTTTCACCGTGATATACGGTGACACACAAATCAGCTAATAAAATGAAAACATTAAACTCACTGCTCGTTTTACTTAATAAGTCGATATCTGCAATACGAATCATGGCACGTTTTACGTTATCAATCTTAATGTGAGTTAATGCATGTTGATATAAAGGTTTACGTTTATCCCAAATACGATATTGCTTATATATAGTCGCAATACTTTCTCCTTGAGATAATTTATTTAACATGGAGTACAGCTGGTTTAATTCTTTATGGAAAACCCAAATGAGTTGCGCGGGTGCCATGCCTTCTTGCTGAAGTTGATCAAGCATAGTGATACATTTAGCACAATCTCCTAGCAATAACGCATCAATGACCTGGAAAGGGTTAAACTTAGCTTGGTTAATAATTATTTGCTCAGCTTGTTCAATGCTAATGTGTTGTGAACCAAAGAGCAAAACAAGTTTTTCTAGCTCTTGAGCAAGGGCAAGTAAGTTACCTTCAAATAATTCAATAAGTAGCGCATTTAACTCGGCAGAGATATTAAGATGTAACTGTCTTGCTTGATTGTTTAACCACTGAGGCATGGCTTTTAGTTCAATATCATATAAAGGCAAATAACAGCCCAATTGGGTTAAACTTTTGAACCATTTTCTATTTGCGCTAGCTGCATCAAGCTTTGCGCCATGGAATATAAAAATAACATCCTGTGGAACATGACCACTTTTAATATCTTGTGTTAATCGTTCAGCTAAAGCCAGTAAGGCTTTGTTTCCTGCATCGCCAACTTTAACTGTTGTTAGTTCCACTTCAATAATACGTTGGCTGGCAAAAAGACTTAATGATTGGTATTCATCAAGTAATTGTTGCCAGTCAAAACTGGTGTCACTACTAAAGCGAATAACCTCACTAAACCCTTGCTGTTTTGCGTGGTCTCTGATGCTTGCTAAACTGCTGTTTTTTTGCCATGGCTCATCACCAAAAACCAACCAGACGGGTTTGAAACCCTGTCGCAATGTATTGTCTAGTTGGTTATGGTAAATTTTCATGAATGCCTTTGTTATCTATAATAGCTAGCTATAAAACATATGCGTTACGAGAGTTGTGATATTTATAAAAAAGTAATTATAACTAGCGTTGAATACTTGCCAAATCACGTAATATTTTATCCGCAGCAGATGCTCTCATTTCACTCAACAATAAAGCTAACTCACGGCTTTTTGCCAAGGCAAGGTTAGGATCGTCTTGATAATCGCGGTAAAGCTCGAAGCGAAATTCTTTTGCATCTTCACCAGTAAAACGTACTTGATAACGCACTGAATATATCAGCTCATACTCTGCTACTTGACCATTAGAAAATAATGACAACGTTCGTCTATCTAATTTATCAGATAAAATGCGTAGCTCAGGAGTGTCAGCTTTTGAGTGCTTTAATACGTTAACTTGATTGCGGGTTAAACTGAGCTTAACTAACCGCGTTAACTCACCGTGAATATCACTCGAACTAACATAAAGCGTTTGTAATTCATCATCGAGCAAGTAATCGCCACGTAATTGAAAACCACAAGCTGATAATAAGCTTGTGGTTAACAATGCAATAGCTAAGCTTTTAAGGGCAAGGCCTATTTTAAACATTTGTCATTAACCTGTTCGTTGGCAATATTAGTTGGCGACAATATTAAGTAACTTACCTGGAATATAAATAACTTTACGTATGGTATTACCATCAGTAAATTTTAAAACGCTTTCGTCATTTAAGCCAAGTGCTTCAACATCTTCTTTACTTGCATCGGCGGCAACAGTAATTTTTGCGCGTACTTTACCGTTAACTTGTACAATAATAAGCTTCTCGTCTTCCACTAAAGCACTTTCGTCAACTACCGGCCAGTTTGCATCTTCAACATTTACCTCACTATCACCTACGGCTTGCCATAAATGATGACATAAATGCGGTGTGATTGGCGTTAACATTAAGACAACAGCACGAACGGCTTCTTGCATTACTGCTTTATCTTCATCGCTGTTTAATTTGGCTTTGCCTAAATGATTCATCAATTCCATGATGGCAGCAATTGCGGTATTAAAAGTATTACGGCGACCTATATCATCGGTTACTTTAGCGATAGTTTTGTGTAACTCGCGACGTAATTTCTTCTGGTCAGCATTTAATGTTAGTTTGCTAAGGTCTGAAATATCTACACCTTGCGTACTTTCAACCAAGTCATTGGCTAACTTATACACACGCTTAACAAAACGGTGTGCACCCTCAACACCCGCGTCAGACCATTCTAGGGTTTGCTCTGGTGGAGATGTGAACATAATAAATAAACGCACGGTATCTGCACCGTACTTTTCAATAACTTCTTGCGGGTCAATACCGTTATTTTTCGATTTTGACATTTTACTCATACCTGCAGATAGTACAGGTTGACCATCAAGCTTACTGATTGAAGAGGTCACTTGGCCTTTATCATCTCGCTCAACAGTAACGTCACTTGGTGCAATCCACTCTTGTGCGCCATTATCAGCTTCACGATAATAAGTATCAGCTAACACCATGCCTTGACATAAAAGTTTCTTAAATGGTTCGTCACATTCAACTAAACCAACATCACGTAATAATTTATGGAAGAAACGTGAGTAGAGTAAATGTAAAATAGCATGTTCAATACCGCCAATATATTGATCTACCGGTAACCAGTAGTTAGCTTTGGCTGGATCAAGCATTTGGGTATCATCGTTTGGTGAACAGTAACGTGCGTAATACCAGGATGACTCCATAAAGGTGTCAAAAGTATCTGTTTCCCGTAATGCTGCTTCACCGTTATAAGTGGTTTTAGCCCACTCAGGATCATCTTTAATCGGTGATGTAGTACCATTCATTACGACATCTTCAGGTAAAACAACAGGTAATTCATTTTCAGGTACAGGTACCGACTCACCGTTAGCAAGGTTAATCATTGGAATTGGTGTACCCCAATAACGTTGACGAGAAACACCCCAGTCACGTAAACGGTAGTTAGTAGTTACTTTGCCTTTACTCTCCGCTGCCAGCTTATCGCTAATTGCTTTAAATGCTTGTTCAAAATCTAAACCGTCAAATTCACCTGAATTAATTAAGGTCGATTTTTCAGTAATTGCCGCTTTTGCAATATCATCAGACTCTTGGCCTGCAATAACTTGCTTGATTGCTAAGTCATACTTAAGTGCAAATTCATAGTCACGTTGATCATGGCCTGGCACGGACATAACGGCGCCTGAGCCATAATCCATTAATACGAAGTTAGCTGCCCATACAGGTACTAATTCACCAGTTAATGGGTGAATAGCTTTAAGCCCTGTATCAACACCTTTCTTTTCCATTGCCGCCATATCAGCTTCAGTGGTTTTGCTGCTTTTACATTCTTCGATAAAGGCTGATAATTCAACATTATCTTTAGCAGCAGCGACCGCTAATGGATGCTGTGCAGCAAGCGCAACATAGGTAACACCCATTAAGGTATCAGGTCGGGTTGTATAAATATCAAAACTTTCTGTTGAGTCGGCAACTTCAAAAGTCATCTCAACACCTTGAGAACGACCAATCCAGTTGCGTTGCATGGTTTTTACTTGTTCAGGCCAGTCGGTTAACTTATCTAAATCGTCAAGTAACTCTTCAGCGTAAGCAGTAATTTTAATGAACCATTGCGGAATTTCTTTACGCTCAACAATTGCGCCAGAACGCCAGCCTCTACCGTCAATAACTTGCTCATTGGCAAGTACGGTTTGATCAACTGGATCCCAGTTTACTGTGGCATTTTTCTTGTACACTAAGCCTTTCTCATAAAGCTTAGTAAAGAACCATTGCTCCCAACGATAGTAATCTTGTTTGCAAGTGGCTAATTCACGGCCCCAATCATAACCAAAACCTAACGATTGCAGTTGGTTACGCATGTAATCAATATTTTCGTATGTCCACTTAGCAGGTGCTGTTTTGTTTTTAATAGCAGCGTTTTCTGCAGGTAAACCAAACGCATCCCAACCCATAGGTTGCATTACGTTTTTGCCTTGCAGGCGCTGGAAACGAGAAACAACATCACCAATGGTGTAGTTACGCACATGACCCATATGCAGTCGACCACTCGGATAAGGGAACATAGAAAGACAGTAATATTTTTCTTTGCTCTCATCTTCAGTGACTTTAAATACTTGGTTTTCTTCCCAGTAGCTTTGTACTTTTGACTCTATATCTTGCGGGTTATATTGCTCTTGCATCTACGATTCCAGACTTCTTGCAAACTAATAAAAAATTGCCGATAGGATAACTCAAATAAAGCACTATTCACAGCGTCAAAAACACCGTTTTGCTAAATTGTAACCTTCATGTCAGGTTAACCTATACTTATCTATGTTAAACGTCAGGCGTGTTGACCTGTGTAGATTGAAATTTGCTCAGTTTAGGGTTTTCTAATCACAGTATAAAATGTCACTTAGTGGCCTGAGTAAAGATTCATAAATATTGCGTCAACCCAACTCGTTTATTAGCAATTTTGAAGGAGTACATAATGGCAGATTATAAAGCATGGCTTAGTGATTTAAGCGCGTGGCTAAAAGCTGTCTCTTATACACATCTGACGCTGCCGACGACTCCTTACGTGTAG
>OJEO01000656.1_pt1 | contig 11794 bp, 9 predicted proteins | sample 1593621 | NCBI WGS metagenome assembly OJEO01 (sample SAMN05416875, study PRJEB24817) | seawater metagenome | isolation source: Sea water | place: Canada:Atlantic | collected 2013-11
GTCTCGTGGGCTCGGAGATGTGTATAAGAGACAGATTTAGAAGCAGCCGAACTACGTGTTAAAAAGGCAGGAGGCATTATTAGCCAGGACATATTTTCTTTTCCTGGCGGACGACGCTTTCATTTTATAGAGCCTAGTGGCAATGAACTGGCTGTTTGGTCACCCGTTAAAGCATATATTGCTTAGTACGTTAATTTTACCTTCGCGCTAAACGAAAAAACCACTGTATTACTATCTGATAGTAAATACAGTGGTTTTATATGACTTCAATTATTATACCAATCCCAATAGCTAGCTATTGCTCAATCAAGCGTCTTGCCCTAATACATTTTCTCTAAGCACAACAAGATCACAAACTTAATGGGAATGGTATTATATGCGCAGCTGTTACTTTACTTTACTTATCGGCAGGTTATTACTGCTCCATTCATTAAAATCTCCGGACAAGTGGTCTAACTGATTAAAACCATTTTTTTCAAGTACTTGCCTAGCAACCTCGGCTCTTCTACCAGAACGGCAATATATAACTACTTGGGTATTCTTCGCACCAGATAACTCGGCTAATCGCGCTTCAAGTTCTTTATGCGGAATATTAACAGCACTCGGTATATGCCCTTCTTCAAACTCTTCTACAGTCCTGACATCAAGTACCACAATCTGATCGTCATTTTTCATAACCTGTTGCAACTCAGTTTGACTAATATCTTTAGCGGAAACCTGCCATGTAGATACTACGGCCAAAGCAATAACAATCGTTGCAGCAATTTTTTTAGCTAAAAGATGTTTCATGTTTAAGTCTTCCTTATTTTTAAGTTTATCAATGCTAAATATTATACAACGAAATGGCTTAGCTAAACGAATGACTCTATTATTTTTTACTAAAAATAATAATGATTGCACCAAGTAAAGCACTAGTACCAGCCATGATAAAAGCGTTACTTGCGCCCTCTCCGCCTAGCCAAAGTATCCCAGTAAGATAAGCACCAACAGCGCCACCTACACCATATACACCACCTAAATAGACGCCCTGTCCTCTACTTTGTTGGCTTTTAGTAAAGTGCGAAGAAATAAATTTCATACTGGCACTATGATAAATGGCAAAACTAGCAGCGTGACTTAATTGATTTATTGCAAGCCAGAATCCTGAGTCGACAACAACCGGCATCAAAAACCATCGAAAAGCAGTAATGGCTAAACTAAACACTAACAACGAGTTTAAAGAGAAGCGTTTAAACAATGATCCCATATAGATAAATGCAACAATTTCAGCTAGAGCCCCCAAAGCAATGAATAAACCAACGGCCACACCAGAGTAGTCAAAATCACGTAAAAACAGCGCAAAAAAACCATAATAAGGCGCAAAGCTAATTTGTAATAAGAGACCTGCGATAAAGAAGCTTACAAAACGGCTATCCTTGAGTTTATTAACAATGGGCTCATGAACAGTTACTTTTTCTTTGCTTAACTTTCCCCCTTTTATCGGCGTTAGTAACAAAGTACTAATAAATAGGCCGGCTAAAATAATTACACCTAAGCTAGTAAACACTTGATAACCCAAACGGCTTACAGCCTCACCTGCCAATATTGCTAAAACAATAAAACCTAAGCTTCCCCATAAACGAATACGTGCATAGATTTTACTGCTTTGCTTAGTTGAGTTTAACGTGTGTACTTCTAACTGCGGTAAAATAGCTGTCCAGAACAAGGTAAAAAGCGCGAGACAAAAAGTAATCGGCCAGTACTGACTGAACCAATAAAGTAAACTAAAACTAACCAGTGCTAACAAAGCACCGAGTCGTATAATAAACAGAGGTCGTGCTGATTTATCTGCAAAGGTTGCCCATAAACTTGGGGCTACAATTTTTGTTGCCGTCATAATGGCAAGAATTTCGCCAACTTGGCGAGAGCTAAATCCTTGACCATCAAGGAAAATGGCCAAGTAAGGGGAGACTAAACCCAGCAGAGCGAAATAGAAAAAGTAACTCGAAGATAGTCGAACAAACATCATGTTTATAGAAATCAAGCGTTTGAGCCTTAGGATGAAGAGAAAAGAACTGATAACTCAGAGGGTTAGTGAGTAAGCTAAGCCTACCCACTAAGATAAACTAAAAACGGTTATTATTTATGCTTCAATATCTGGAGTAGAACACTGAACATCAGCATTTTGTCCGCGATGACGAAGGAAATGATCCATTAAGGTCAACGCTAACATTGCTTCAGCAATAGGAACAGCACGAATACCTACACAAGGATCATGACGACCTTTAGTGATTATATCAGTCGCTTCACCCGTTAAATCGACCGTTTTACCGCTCACACCAATACTTGAAGTAGGTTTAAGGGCTAAATGTGCAATAATTTGCTGACCAGATGAAATACCACCTAAAACACCACCAGCATGATTGGTAGAAAAACCTTCAGGGGTTAGTTCATCTCTATGCTCTGAGCCTTTTTGCTTAACTACTTCAAAACCATCACCTACTTCAACACCTTTGACAGCATTGATACTCATTAAACCATGAGCAATATCAGCGTCTAAGCGGTCGAAAATTGGCTCACCTAAGCCAACTGGCACGTTAGTGGCAACAACCGTCACTTTCGCGCCAATAGAGTCTTTTTCTTTGATGATGTCACGAAGGTATTCACCAAGTTGTTCAATTTTAGTTTCATCCGGGAAGAAGAAAGGATTCTCTTCAACGCTCGACCAATCAACGGTATTAACATCAAACGGGGCACCCTTTGGCCCACTAGCAACAATATCGCCAATTTGAGTAACACAGGCTTGAATAGTCATGCCAAATTTTTCAGCAAGATATTTTTTTGCTATGGCGCCTGCCGCAACACGCATCGCTGTTTCACGCGCAGAAGAACGGCCACCACCACGATAGTCACGCAATCCGTATTTTTGCCAGTAAGTATAATCGGCATGGCCTGGACGGAAGCTATCTGCAATATTGCCATAATCTTTAGAACGTTGATCGGTATTTTCAATCATCAAACCAATTGGCGTGCCTGTGGTTTTACCTTCGAATACCCCTGAAAGAATTTTGACTTCGTCTGCTTCTCTACGGGCAGTAGTATATCGAGAGGTTCCTGGACGACGTCTATCTAAATCAATTTGTAAGTCAGCTTCAGATAACTCAAGTCCAGGTGGGCAACCATCGATAATTGCGCCTAAACCTAATCCATGACTTTCACCAAATGAGGTGACTGTGAATAATTTTCCGAAGGTATTACCTGACATTGAACTTTACCGCCTATTAGTTGAATTTTTAAAAGCTGCGAACACACACTCTACTTTGTATCCGCTATTTTCTACTCGCTCTATTTTGTATGATAAATTTTTATACTATCTTGTTGAACTACCCACTTAGATAGATTTATGGTGACGTTTATGCTGTTTTAACTGCCGCTAGAAACGTTTCACCATGTTGTACTAGTTGCGCTTTATTTAGTAAAAACACACCATGACCACCACGTTCAAAGCTTAACCAAGTAAAGTCTACTTCTGGGTATAGCTCTTCAACATGATATTGTGAGTTACCCACTTCACAAATAAGTATGCCATCATCGTTTAGATGTTGGGCACTCTCTGCCAAGATAACTCTCACGATATCTAAGCCGTCTTCACCACAGCCTAAGCCCATTTCAGGTTCGTGAGTAAACTCAGCCGGTAAGCTATCAATATCTTCTTGATCAACATAAGGTGGGTTAGACACAATTAAATCATACTTTTGTCCGACAACCCCAGAAAAAACATCAGATTGTATTGGAATAACTTGTTCACTTAAACCATGATTTTCAATATTTATTTCTGCAACATTTAACGCATCAATCGATAAATCAACTGCATCGACCTCTGCGTCAGGAAAATAACTAGCACAAGCTATGGCAATACAAGCACTGCCAGTGCACAAGTCTAAAATTCTTTGCGGTGGATTTTGCTCACTAAAATATGGGCAGAAGTGTTTTTCAATCAGTTCACCAATAGGCGAACGTGGCACAAGAACACGTTCATCGACATAAAAAGGTAACTGTGCAAAATATGCAAGGTTGGTGATATAAGCAACCGGTTGTTGTGTTTCAATGCGTTGTGCAAAAAGTGCTAAAATATTTTGCTTCTCAACATCAACCAAACGACAAGTCATTACATCTTGACTCATTTCTTCGGGTAAGGATAAAGCAAACATCACTAAAGTAAGTGCCTCATTTAATGCATTGTCATTTCCATGACCATAAAACAGCTCTGCTTGATTAAATATACTGGCACCATAACGACAATAGTCGGCAATTGTGTGTAATTGCTCTGTGATATTTTCAATGTTGGTATTGCTCACATTTTCTTCCTCAAAAGATGTCTCTATACTTTTCTGTTTACTTTATAGGTTAAGCATTTCATGTTGATGCTTAGCTTAATGCTAGGTTAGCTGTATTAATTTATTTGTATTAATACAAAAATGTTTTACACTGCGTCAATGAAAAACAAAGCCTTAAAATCCGAACTTTCTGCAATAAAAGCCCAAGTTCGTGCCAATATTGAAGACAAAACGCAACGTAAGAATCAGCAAAAAAAAGCTGATGAATCATTACAAAAAACTAATGAGTCTAATAAAGAAATATTGCCTGATGAAAAGCAACTTTTTGCCGAGGCTGTCGGTCAAGTTAAACCTTTGCTCAACGACACAGTTCGATTGATTAAAAGCGGCTACAAGTCTAACACTTCCCAAAAAAATGACCAAGCGTATAACAAGGAAAATAAAGCCATTGCACAATTTCATTTTTCAGATGAGTTTGAACCAAATTTAAATAAACAAGGTCCGATGAAATATGTGCGCGAAGGTGTTGATAGTTTTGAAGTCAAAAATCTTCGCCGTGGCCATTATCGTCCCGATCTTATTCTTGATTTACACGGTCTAGATCAACACCAAGCAAAGAAAGAGCTAGCAGCCTTACTCTTCGCATGCCAAAAAGAACACGCACAATGTATATGCGTTGTTCATGGTATAGGATCACATATTTTAAAAAATAAAGTGCCACATTGGTTAGTGCAACATCCCGATGTCATGGCATTTCACCAAGCACCATTAGAATGGGGCGGAAATGGCGCTATCTTGGCATTGATCGAACTAAAAGATAAGTATAATCGAGATTAACAACTCAGTACTAACAAAGCTCGATAGGCGAAACGAGACGCTGCAACGATCCTTGCATTTTCTCAGTATCATAATCAATATGCGCTATACCAGCAGTAGCAAAAATAGGAGCATTTTCTGATTGGGTTAATTCTGCAACTAAGTAACTCACTAAAGGCATATGGGAGATTATTAGTAAGCTTTGCTCTTGCTCAGCTGATGCTGGTAATTGTTCACTACACCAACCATCAATAAAATCATGCACCTGCTTGGCATCACCCGAAGGTGTAATAAAATCGAGTGTAGTAATAGCTGCTTGCATGGCTGCAGTTGCTAGCTCACACGTTTGTTGAGCTCTAATATAAGGACTAACGAAGACTTGTTTCGGACTTATCTGCATTTTTTGCAACCAATTAGCCATCATTTTCGCTTCAATTTCACCTTGAGCGGTTAACACTCTTTGGCTGTCATCACGACTGCCCTGCTCAACAAAATTTTGAGCTTCTCCGTGGCGCATTATATAAAGTTGCATTAATTCTCTCGACGACTACTTGTGAAATACAATAGTGATATATGTCAATTTTTAGCATTTTTATGAATTTAATCGGCTAAAGTATTGAGTCTAAGTTATTTTTGCGGCTATAGTAATAGAATTAAACGCGCATTTGTAACATCAGTTAAGAATAAATAGGCTTTTTTTATTCCTTTAAGTAATTAGGGAATTGTTTTATCTCCCTGTTAAGTTCATAAACTATTCATATTCTCGTCATACGCTTTGTTGTTTAAAGTGTTCTTAGGAGCCTTAGTGTTGAAACAAAGCCCCAATGATTCTAAACAATATCAGGCTATTACTCTAAACAATGGTTTACGTGTACTGCTTATCCATAACGATGAAACAGCTAAATCGGCTGCAGCTTTGGCGGTTAATGTCGGTCACTTCAATGATCCAAGCGACAGACAAGGTTTAGCGCATTTTTTAGAGCATATGTTGTTTTTAGGAACAAAGAACTACCCTGATGGCAGCGAATATCAAAAATTCATTAATCAACATGGTGGTAATCACAATGCTTGGACAGGTACTGAACATACCTGTTTTTTCTTCGATATTGCCGCAACACATTTTTTATCAGCATTGGAGCGCTTTAGTGAATTTTTTATTGCTCCCTTGCTTGCGGATGATTTTGTCGTTAAAGAGCGTGAAAATATTGATGCTGAGTTCACGTTAAAACTAAAAGATGATATCAGGCGTTTATACGATGTTCACAAAGACACTATTAACCCAAAGCACCCATTCTCGCAATTCTCTGTCGGTAATCTAGATACCTTAGCAGATAGAGGTGGTCAAAATATAAGCCAAGAAATACAAGCCTTTTTTCAACAATACTATCGCGCAGAACATATGACGTTAGTACTTGAAGGGCCACAAAATATCACAGAATTAAAAAGTATCGCTGAACAGCTTTTCAGTCAAATACCATCGGCTGATACACCACTGCCTAAAATTGATGAACCTTTATACTTACCCGAACATCAAAACATCAAAATAGATGTTTGCCCGGTCAAAAACGATCATCAGCTTATTATCAGTTTCGCCATGGAAAGTATTGATCAATTTTACCGAGACAAACCTGAGTCAATCCTCGCCTATTTATTAGGTCATGAAGGTAAAGGCAGTATTTTATCATCACTGAAAAAACATCAATGGGCCCTAGCACTGACGGCAGGCTCCGGTATCAATGGCTCTAACTTTAAAGATTTTAATATTAGTATTGCATTAACTGAGTTAGGTGAAGAGCACTTGAATGAGGTTGTCGATATTGTATTGGCTTATATAGCGATTTTAAAAAACACCGAAATCGCTGAGTACTATTATCAAGAAAAACAAAAAATTAGTAATTTAGCGTTTATTTACCATGAAAAAATGAGACCGCTTGATAGTGTCAGTCAACTAGTTATCAACATGCAATATTACCCAGAAGAAGATTATATTTTTGGTGATTATGTTATGTCGGGTATGTCTAAGGAAAACATCGACAGATTACTCAGTTTCTTACAGGTAAGTAATATGCGACTTACTCATATTAGCCAGAAAAATACTTTTTCCAAAAATAGTTTCTGGTATCAGGTGCCCTACCATGTAACACCTATTGCTGAACAACAGTTGCTTGATTGGCACAATATTACGTCAAGTGATCAAGCACACATCAAAGGTTTATATTTACCCGCACCAAACCCTTATATTGTAGAAGACCCAGCGATTTATCATAGTAGAGAGCACCTAGAAGATACACTGGAGGCGCCCATACTTCCTGAAAAAATTATAAATAAAAATGGGCTAGTTGCCTGGTATAAACAAGATCATACTTTTAAAGTCCCCAAGGGCTATTTATATATCGGTATTGATTCCCCTTTTGTTGTCGCTAGTGTCGCTAATATTGCTATGACGCGTCTATTTGTCGATTTATATACCGATACTGTCATTGAAGAAAATTACGAAGCAGAGTTAGCAGGCATACATTATCACTTATATGCCCATCAAGGCGGCGTAACGATGCAACTATCAGGTTATAGTGAAAACCAGCATCTCTTGTTAAGCAAGCTTTTGGGACGATTAAAAAGCCATCAAGTCACTGAGGCACACTTTATTTTATTTAAGCAGCAGTTGCTTCAACATTGGCAAAACAGTGGTAAAAGTAAATCAATTTCACAATTGTTCGCTAACCTAAGCTCGGTAATGCAGCCCAATAACCCTACGAGTAAAGCATTGGCACAGGCACTTAGCCAGATAAGCTTTAAGCAATATCAGTACTTTAGTCAGCAGCTGTTTAAACAAGTGACATTAGAGGTGCTTATTCATGGTAATTGGCTGATTGAGCACGCACAACAGTTATGCGATGTTATCGAGCAAAGTTTTGACGGTAATGTGAATGAAAAATATGCCATACAGTGCCCAGTAACAGATATTACGAGCAAAGAAACATTATTATTGCCCATAAGCTTACCTGAGCATGATCACGCGTGTGTGATATATACTGCATTTGAACACAAAGATGATAACGCTGTGGCACTAGCATTGATCACTAGCCATATATTATCACCTTTATTTTTTCAGCAAATGCGTACAGAGAAACAGTATGGCTATTTAGTCGGGGTTGGTTATGTACCTATTAATAGTTACCCTGGCATTGCTTTTTATATTCAATCGCCTCATTGCGATGCTTTTACGCTAGCCAAAGCGATGGATGAGTTTATCAGCGACAGTATTAGTTTTATCGATGATATCGCCGATGAGCAATGGCAACATCTGCAACAAGGTTTAGCGAGTCAATTGCAAGAAAAGGATCATAATTTACGTATTAAAAGCCAACGTTTTTGGGCGGCTATATGTAATAAAGATGAAGTATTTAAACAAAAAGAAAACTTACTAAATGCGGTTTTATCCTTAACGCTAGCGCAAGTAAAAACGTTTGTGTCTACGCGATTAGTGAATAGTTGTCAGCCTGATCGTTTTATTCTCTATTCACAAAGTGATTTACTTGAACAAGCACAACAACCCAACGGTGAAATAATTACAGATATTGAGGCTTTTATTAAAGCCAGTTCGCTTAAGTACTAACAAATTAACTGACCCGAGTCCCATTGCTATAAAAAAGGCTGTTAAGCTCAATAGAACAGTCATATTCTAGTAGTCTCAACAGCCTGTAATTGCATTATTTCTATGTGATGTTATTTAGGGTAATAAACTGCATCATTTTCTGCCATAGTGATCAATGCTTCACATGGGGCATAACGTTCACCATGTTTCTCAGCCCATTGGCTCAACTGAGCAACCACTGACTTAGCACCAATTTTATCAATATAGCGAAGTGGTCCACCTAAGAAAGGTGGAAAACCAATACCGAAGATAGCACCAATATCACCATCTCTAGCATTTCTCACTATACCTTCATCGACACAGCGTGCTGCTTCATTTAGCATCATATAAATACAACGTTTACTAATTTCTGCTGCTGATAAACTTCCCGTAGGATTAATATTCAACAAACTATAGATAGTTTCATCTACTTGTTTTTGACTAGGCTTAATACCCTTTAGGCGATTCTGTAGGGTTTTAGATAAGGTTGGTTTTTCATACTGATAAAAACCTTTATTTGCTTTTTTACCTAAACGTCCATCGGCGAGTAATTTATCAAATGCTGCTGGCGCTGCAAAGCGGTCGCCAAGATCTGCCTGCAGAATAGGACCAATTTTAGCACCAACATCAATTCCCACTTCATCAAGTAATTGCATAGGTCCTACAGGGAAACCAAATTTCACTAGCGCTTTGTCTATTTTATCAATAGGCTCGCCAGCAAGCAGTAAAATAGCCGCTTCATTCATATAAGGCGCTAAGATACGATTGACATAAAATCCAGCCTTGTCTTTGACAACAATAGGGGTTTTACCCTGCTTTTTAGCAAAGGCAACGGTATTAGAAATCGTTTGATCTGATGTTTTATCGTGAGGAATTATTTCCACTAACGGCATTTTATCAACCGGTGAAAAGTAATGCAGTCCAATAACATTCTCTGGTCGTTTTGCCTTAGCAGCAATTTTCCCTATCGGTAAACTGGAGGTATTGCTGGCAAAGATAGTTTTATCATGCGCTTGCTCTTCAACTTCAGCCACCATGTTTTGCTTCAACGTTAAATCTTCAAATACGGCTTCAACAACAATATCAAGGGCTTTAAAGCCAGTGTATTCAACACTACCGGTGATCATAGCTAACTGTTTTTGCATTTCACTGTTAAGTATAAAGCGACGTTTAACTTTTTTATTGAGTATTTGATAACTGTATTTTAATGCTTGGCCAATTCCTTTATGGTTAATATCCTTAACTCGTACTGGCATATTCGCTTTAGTTGCCGTGACAAAAGCAATACCACCGCCCATTAAACCACCGCCTAAAACACCTGCTTTGGCCATTTTTTCTGGCATTACATCAGCAACGCCCTGCTCTTTTTTCATTGCGGTTGTGGCAAAGAATAGCTGTCGTAACTGTGCAGACTCATCACTCATAACGAGATCAGCAAAATGCTCTGCCTCAACTCTATAACCCTTTTCAGCCGAAGACTCGATACCTGTGCGAATACAGTCAATAATTTTAGCCGGTGCTGGGTAGTTACCTTGAGTTTTTGCTAGCACAGTTTTTTGCGCTTGTTGATAAACAACTTTTCGGCCAGCGGCATTATTTTCTAACAACTTGTCCATTAAGGCTTGTTTACGAAGAGTCGTTTTTTTACCACGTTCACGTAAAGATATGACTAACTCTTCAGCAACCGTTAGTAATACACTGCTTGGTACAACATCATCAACTAAACCAGCTTTTAATGCTTGTTTAGCGCGAAGCTGCTTACCCGTTAACATCATGTCTAAGGCTTTTTGTAAGCCAACTAACTTAGGTAAACGCTGAGTACCACCACTACCAGGCAGTAAGCCAAGCTGGACTTCAGGTAAACCCAGCGCTGTTTTACTATTATCGCTACATACTCGAGCATGACATGCCATGGCAAGCTCTAAACCGCCACCTAAACATGCGCCATCAATAGCGGCAACAATTGGAATAGGCAATTGTTCAAGTAAAGAAAATATTCGTTGTCCTTGTCGAGATAAAGCAACAACTTCGTCTCGGCTTTGACAAGCATCAAGCATATTAATGTCAGCGCCGGCAACAAAAGTGCCTTTTTTACCACTACACAGCACTATACCAGTAATTGTTTTATCAGCTTTAATTTCAGCTAATACTGCATTAACTTGCTCAGTAAACTCTGCTTTGAGGGTATTTACATTTTCACCAATAACATCAATCACTAAATGAGCGATACCGTTACCATGGCGAATTATAGTAAAAGCACTGTCTGTTGTTTCTACTGCAGCGGTATTCTCAATAATTGTTTCGCCAGTGACTTTTGCTTCAACCACATCGTTACTATAAGCTTTGGTAATACTATTTTCAGCAGTGCTACTTACGTCATTGCTCACTTCGTTGATTTCTTCGGCATTACTTTTTGTATTGCCTTCATTTTCATTTGATTTTATTTCTTGAGTCATTAGTCTGTCTCCACAATCATAGCCGCGCCTAAACCACCGGCAGCACAAGCTGTTGTTAAACCAACACCACCACCACGACGGTTTAATTCATTAAGCGTTTGCGTGATAAGTCTCGCTCCCGTAGCAGCAAAAGGATGTCCATAGGCGAGTGAGCCACCCATAACATTAAATTTATCCATATCAATGTCACCAATCGCTTTGTCTCTACCCAATTGCTCTTGAGCAAACTTAGTACTGCCAAACATTTTCATATTCGCTAGTGCTTGGGCAGCAAATGCTTCGTGCATCTCAATCAAATCTAAATCGGCTAAATTCATGCCCGCACGTTGTAATGCAATGGGGGTAGCGTAACTTGGCCCCATCAACATATCTTGCCAAACATCAATAGCGGCAAAACCAAAACTACGAATATAACCTAATGGTTTATAACCTAGCTCTTTCGCTCGTCCTTCACGCATCAATAGGATAGCAGCACCCCCATCGGTCAACGGCGTACTTGTTGCAGCGGTTACTGTACCGTGTCTGTCTCTTATACACATCTCCGAGCCCACGAGACCTCTCTACATCTCGTA
>OJEO01000658.1_pt1 | contig 11770 bp, 8 predicted proteins | sample 1593621 | NCBI WGS metagenome assembly OJEO01 (sample SAMN05416875, study PRJEB24817) | seawater metagenome | isolation source: Sea water | place: Canada:Atlantic | collected 2013-11
CTACACGTAAGGAGTCGTCGGCAGCGTCAGATGTGTATAAGAGACAGCAATAACACTGCAAAAATAGGCAGCAATAATCATAGGTGATTTACCTGCATAACTTTTAGGAAAAGGAGGGATGTCTTGATTAAATAACTCTTTAAAGGCACTGCTCCAGGCAGCACCGTGACTTTCGAAACTATGTACCACAACACCATCAAAATCAAATAAGAATCCTTTAGGCAAGTGCATTCGCTCTTTGTTTTTCGTTTAATAATTCGGTTAAATACGGATTTAAAAATTTATTGGTTGGATCTAATTCTTTTCTTAAGACTTTAAAATCTTCCCATTTACTATAAATTTTAGATATACCAGCATCTTTGGCGGTGAATCGTTTCCCCCAATGAGGTTTTCCTCCATGTTTTAAAAACACTTTTTCAATACTTTTAAAAGCCTCATAAGTATCTGCGGTAGCTGCGTTTCTAGAGACACATCCCATAGTTACCGTATCTTCTCCATATGCATAACTTAACCAAGATTTGTCTTTGTATACAAAACGGATATCCATTGGAATATGAATAAACGATTTGTTGCTCCATTTATTAATTTCAATTTTCAATTCTTCAAAAACCTTTGGAAATTTATCTAAGCCAATTGTCCATTCTGCCAACTCTATCGTAGAACCTCTAGACTTTGTTACGGTAGCTTGGTATAGTGAGCCTTTGTGTTCTTTGGTGTTCCTAAAAAAACCTCTGTATAAAAGTTTGTTAGCAATTGCCGTAGTCCAGGGAAAAATATGCGAATATTTGTATAGTATTTTTGAAGCTGTTCTTCGGTGTTTTAAATACGCAGGTCCTAAGTTTTCTGTAATTTCTGTATCAGGATTAATTTTATCACCAGTAATTACATATCCTTTGTCTGTATGCGGAAGCCATAAAATTCTTAAAAAAGCATGCTTATTTAAACGCTCTTTAATTTTTGGCAACCATTCAGAATCATCTTCTGGTCCTTCTTTTACGTGTAGCGTGTAAATAGGTTCACATTTAAAAGTGATTTCAGACATTATACCAAGTACACCTAAAGAAACCCTTACGGCATCTATTATTTCATCTTTTTCATTAATTTTTTTTAAAGAACCATCTGCTAAAACAATACTACAATCTGTCATGTATTCACATAACAGTTTTCCACTTGTACCGTGTGTACCTGTTGCTAAAGCTCCACCAATAGTAATGGTATTAATATCTGGAAGACAAGGTATGCACCAACCTTTTGCTTCTATAGCATCTAGTAAATCTCCTAAAATTACTCCAGATTGTACAGTAATAGTGTGTTCTGAATCATTGTAAGAAAGTATTTTATTATAAGTGGTAATATCTACTAATGTCTCAAGGCCAGAAGCAATATCTGCTGATGACTGCTTCGATCCAAAAACACGTATTTTTTCTGAATTCTTTATAACTTCTCGCAGTTCTTCTTCAGTAGTTATCTTATAGAGTGATTTGTAGTTGTGGGTAACGTTTTCATTCCAACTTACCCAAGTACCATTATTTTTTTGTTTCATGTATTGTATAAAGTGTTAAACAAAAGTAAATGTTTATCTTTTTATGAAGCACTTAATTTTACTTTATTCTACTAATTAGAATCAGTTTAATTTGTAACTAATTAGTTGGCTGTCTAAAATTGCTAATAATTCATTTGTAATATGAATTTTTGTATTTCTACTTGGTAAACTTACTTCTAATTTCTCTTTTTCATCCCAAATAGTAAAATTTAAACCTTGTTTACCTGGTTTGTTTTTTAAAATGGATTCTAAATTAAGAATTGTATCTTCTTTAACTTGATTTAATGGAAGTTGAATTGTTATTTTTTTACAGAGCTCATCCATAATGTCATGTAATAATTTCATTTCTGTAAACTTCAATCTAGGTTCTCCAACAACGCCCTCTTTATTTGTCCAACCTGCTTGAATAGTTGCTCTTATAAATAAAAACTGATTCGGAACCAAGAAATGCTGCATTCTTAAATATTCCTCTCCAAAAATCCGAAACTCATTGCTATCTGCATAATCTTCAATGGTAAATAAAGCCCAACCTTTTCCTGCTTTAGATACTCTATGTTGCACATCTGTAACGATACCTGCAAAAGCTAAGTTCATATTCACAAATTTTGTCAAGTCTGCTTTAAAGTGTTTCAAAGAAGCATTACAAAATTTTAATTCATTTTTAAAATCATCTAAAGGATGTGCTGAAATGTAAATTCCAATAACTTCTTTTTCTTGTGATAAAAGTTCCATGGTTCCCCAAGTTTCACATTCTGGAATGTCTGGTTCTGGGAACTGAACTGTAGAGGCTTCGCCAAACATAGAAACTTGTGCAGAATTTTCATTTTCTTGGTATTTACTTCCAAATTTCATAGCACGTTCTAAAAAGGTCAAACCTTTTTCATCTGTAGAAAAATATTGTGCTCTGTGCGTGTCTGCAAAAGAATCGAAAGCACCTGCTTTTATCAAGCTGTCAAAAGATTTTTTGTTTGCAGCACGCAAATCTATACGTTTTGCCAAATCGAAAATTGAATTAAAATTCCCGTTTGCTTCTCTTTCTTTAATAATGGCCCTCACTGCGCCCGCACCCACACCTTTTACAGCTGCCATCCCAAAACGGACAGCACCTTCTTCATTTACAGAGAATTTTAAATAAGATTCATTTAAATCTGGGCCAAAAACGGGCAATCCCATTCGTTTGCATTCTTCCATAAAGAAGGAAACAGATTTTATATCATTCATATTATTAGAAAGCACAGAAGCCATATATTCTGCCGGATAGTGTGCTTTTAAATATGCCGTTTGGTAGGCAATCCAAGCATAACAGGTAGAGTGAGATTTATTAAAGGCGTAACTAGCAAATGCTTCCCAATCTTTCCAAATTTTCTCTAATTTTTCTGGATCATGTCCTTTTGCAGCTGCCTGTTCTACAAATTTCGGTTTCATTTTATCTAAAACTGCAATTTGCTTTTTACCCATGGCCTTACGCAAAACATCGGCTTCACCTTTGGTAAAATCTGCCAACTTTTGTGAGAGTAACATTACTTGCTCTTGGTAGACCGTAATTCCGTAAGTTTCTGCCAAGTATTCTTCCATGGCAGGTAGATCATATTCAATATCTTCTGTACCGTGTTTTCTATTAATAAAACTGGGTATGTATTCCATTGGCCCTGGTCTATAGAGGGCATTCATGGCAATTAAATCTGCAAAAACAGTAGGCTTTAAAGAGCGCATGTGTTTTTGCATTCCTGGAGATTCATACTGAAAAATACCTACGGTTTCTCCTTTTTGGAACAACTCATATGTTTTTTCATCATCTAAAGGAAACGTTTCTGGATCTAGGATTACATTGTGTTTTGCTTTTACAATTTTAACGGTGTCTTTAATTAAGGTCAATGTTTTTAGCCCTAAGAAATCCATTTTTAACAAACCTGCAGATTCTACAACAGAGTTGTCAAATTGGGTAACGTACATATCTGAATCTTTTGCCAAAGCAACCGGCACATAATTGGTAATATCTCCAGGTGTAATAATAACACCACAAGCATGGATTCCGGTATTTCTAACAGAACCTTCTAGCATTGTTGCTTTATTAATTGTTTCAGAAATTAAATCATTTCCAAAAGACAAACTTTTTAGCTCCTCCACTAATTGTTTATCTTCAGATCTTAAGCCAGCAACCTTTCCTTTACTCTTTGCATCGTCACCAAAAATATTTTTTAGTTTAATTAAAGGAATCAATTTTGCAATTCTATCCGCTTCAAAAAGTGGTAAATCTAACACTCTGGCAGTATCTCTTATTGAAGATTTTGCAGCCATAGTTCCATAGGTAATAATTTGTGCAACCTGATTTGCACCATATTTATTAATTACATAATCCATTACACGCCCGCGCCCTTCATCATCAAAATCAATGTCAATATCGGGCATCGATACACGTTCTGGGTTTAAGAAACGTTCAAAAAGCAAATCATATTTAATAGGATCTATATTGGTAATCCATAAACAAAAGGCAACTACAGAACCAGCAGCAGAACCACGTCCTGGACCTACGGCCACGTCCATGTTTCTAGCTTCGCGAATAAAATCTTCTACAATCAAAAAATAACCAGGGTATCCAGTTTTTTCAATAACAGACAATTCAAAATCTAAACGTTCTTTGATAGCTTTGGTGATTTCTCCGTATCTTTTTTTAGCACCTACAAATGTTAGGTGTTTTAGAAAATTATTCTCACCGCGTTTTCCTTTGTCTTCCTCATCCGCAGCATCTTTAAATTCTTCAGGAATATCAAATGCAGGTAATAGTACATCTCTTGCAAGTGTAAAAATTTCTATTTTATCTACAATTTCTTGAATATTGGTAATTGCTTCTGGCAAATCTGCAAAAAGCGCTTTCATTTCATCTGAAGACTTAAAATAATACTCTTGGTTTGGCAAGCCGTATCGATACCCGCGCCCTTTTCCTATTGGTGTTGCTTGTTTTTCTCCATCTTTTACACATAATAAAATATCATGTGCATTGGCATCTTTTTTCTCTAAATAAAAAGTATTATTTGTTGCAATAACCTTAACAGTATGTTTTTTAGAGAATTTTAATAGCGTTTCATTTACAATTTTTTCATCTTGCTGATTGTGGCGCATTAGCTCAATATAGAAATCGTCTTTAAATTCTTCTTTCCACCAGATTAAAGCATCCTCTGCTTGTTTTTCTCCAAGATTTAGAATTTTACTAGGAACTTCACCATATAAATTTCCGGTTAAAACAATAATATCTTCCTTGTATTTTTTAATAACTTCTCTGTCTATTCTTGGCACATAATAGAAGCCATCTACAAAGGCAATTGAAGACATTTTAGCCAAATTGTGATATCCTTTTTTATTTTTTGCTAATAAGACAATCTGATATCCATTGTCTTTTTGAGATTTATTTTTATGATCTTCACACACATTAAACTCACAACCAACAATTGGCTTCATTGGAGTTGCTGCTGTTTTATTATGACTTAAAATAGCACTTACAAAATGAAATGATGCCATCATATTTGCAGTATCTGTCATTGCCACTGCTGGCATATTGTCTTTCGCTGCAGCTTTTATAATATTACCAATTTGCATGGTAGATTGTAAAACAGAGTATTGCGTGTGGTTGTGTAAATGAGAAAACTGAACATTTTCTAACTCCGCCAAACCTACAGAGGTAGATTTTGTACTTTCTGTGTTTTTTAATTTATCAAGACGTTGCCGAATTTTATCGCTTTCTTTTTTTAGATTGATGTGTTTTAAACCAATAACCTGAATGGATTTTGGATTGGCTTCAGAGAAATTTTTAAAATAATCTGGACCTACATCTAACTGTTCTTTGGTAAATTCTCTGATACGAATTAATTCTAAAAAACAACGCGTTGTTGCCTCTACATCTGCTGTGGCGTTATGCGCATCTCCAAAACCAGCACCAAATAGATGATTGTGTAATTCTGTTAATGTTGGTAGTTTAAATTTTCCACCACGACCTCCAGGAATCTGACACATGAACGCTGTTTTTTCGGTACATGTATCTAATATCGGTAGGGAAGTCATTTTGTTTTCAACCCCCAATCTATGGAATTCACATCCCATAATATTCAAGTCAAAATTTAAATTCTGACCAACAATAAATTTTGTTTTACCTAAAACTTCATTAAATAAAATTAAACATTCGTCTAAAGAAATACCTTGCTCTTCTGCTAATTCTGTAGAAATTCCGTGAATTCTTTCTGCGTCATAAGGAATGTTGTACCCTTCTGGTTTTATTAGAAAATCGTTGTGTTCTATTACATTTCCCATTTCATCATGCAGCTGCCATGCAATTTGTACACACCTCGGCCAGTTATCTGTATTTGTAATAGGAGCATTCCAGCTTTTTGGTAAACCGGTAGTTTCTGTATCAAAAATTAAGTACATAAATGGCTTTTTTAAGTGGCTGATTTGGGAAGTTAAAAATACAAAAACATGAAAGATTTAGGTGTGTAAATTTATACGGACTTATCAACAAAAGGTAAATAGATTAACTACTTGATAATTAGTAAATTTAAAGTTTCTAGAATTAAATTAATTTGTATATTTGCGCCCACTTACTACGAGATGGTAAGATTATTAATAATCGAGGTCGAGAACCTTAAAAAATTAACAAATTATGTCTGTAAAGATTAGATTACAAAGACACGGTAAAAAAGGGAAACCATTCTATTGGATCGTTGCCGCTGATGCTCGTGCAAAAAGAGATGGTAAATACTTAGAGAAATTAGGTACTTACAATCCAAATTTAAATCCAGCAGTTATCGATTTAAACATTGATAAAGCTGTACAATGGTTACAAAATGGTGCACAACCAACAGATACTGCAAAGAACCTTTTATCTTATAAAGGGGCTATGTTAAAGAATCATTTAGTTGGAGGTGTTCGTAAAGGTGCTTTAACTCAAGAGCAAGCAGATGCTAAATTTGCAGCTTGGGTAGAAGAAAAAGCTACAAAAATTTCTGATAAAGAAGCTGGATTATCTCAAGCACAATCTGATGCGAAGGCAGCAGCATTTGCGGCAGAAAAAGCAGTAAATGAAGCAAGAATTGAAGCAGCTAAGCCAGTTGTAGAAGAAGTTGTTGCTGCCGTTGCAGTTGAAGAGGTTGTTGAAGCAGCTCCTGAAACTATCGATGAAGCGCAAGAAAAAGCAGCAGAATAAAAACTAAATTTATACGAAGATGCGTAAAGAAGATTGTTTTTATTTAGGCAAAATCGTTACAAAATATAGTTTTAAAGGTGAAGTTGTTATCAAATTAGATACAGATGAGCCTGAGTTGTACACAGAAATGGAATCAGTTTATGTCGAATTTGGCACTAATCTGGTTCCATTTTTTATTGAAAAAAGTTCATTACACAAAGGAAATCAGCTACGCGTTCAGTTTGAAGATATCTATTCGGATGAAGAGGCAGATTCGATTTTAAAATGTGGTATTTATTTACCTTCAACAATGTTGCCTAAATTAACAGGTGATAAGTTTTATTTTCATGAAGTAATTGGTTTTACGGTTGTAGATGCAAATTTTGGTGAAGTAGGGCAGATTGTTCATATAAATGATAAAGCAGCACAACCTCTTTTTGAGATAGATCGAGACGGAACAGAAATTTTTATTCCGATGGTAGATGCCTTTATTAAAAAAGTAGATAGAGAAAATAATACAATACAAGTTGAAACTCCTGAGGGTTTGATTGCTTTGTATATTTAGAAAGGTGGCCGAGTGGTCGAAGGCGCTACCTTGGAAAGGTAGTATACTGGTAACGGTATCGAGGGTTCGAATCCCTTCCTTTCTGCAAAAGAAAACTGTTGAGGTTTTTCAAATATCTGTTTATTTTAAAAAAGATAAAAACTCGTTTTTAATTTTTTTTTAAAATAAATAGAGAGGAAAGCGAAGCTTTTTAGTTTTTATGCTTGTATTAAGATTTTATTTGGGACGCACAAAGTGAATCCCTTCCTTTCTGCAAAAGAAAACTGTTGAGGTTTTAAAAGAGTTTTCTTTCTTATTGTGAATTCTTATTTTTTTAGAAGTATCTTTTTAGTTGCAATTTTATCTCCTGAATAGATTTTCATTAAATACAGACCAGACGTAAGTTTTTTGGTATCGAAGTATTTTGTAGACTTTTCTTGTGCAAAAGCTAATTCTCCTAATACCGAATACAGTTCTACCTTGTCAATCAACTCATTTGTTTCTATGGATATAAAAGCAGAAGCAGGATTTGGAGAGACAGAGAATTGTGAATTAAAAACTTCATCTACGCTTGCAGTGCTTGTGTTTTGGTATACTCTTACATAATCTATTACCATGCTGCTGTTTGTGAAGTTAGCATCTATTGTGCCAGAAATTCCTCCCATTGCTACATTCAGTAATAAATATTGGGCCTTATTAAATGGCCAAGTTTCGCCATTTTTAACAGAGGGTTTGTAGGTGTAGAAAGCAACTTCATCAATTAAAAAGGTGATTTGATTTGGAGACCAATTCATAGAATAAATGTGATATTCATTGGCAACGTCATCTAACATTTTTTGAGCATTATTTATGGTATTCCCATAGCTAGATGGTGTGTGTAGTGCACTAGACGACTCGTTTGTTTCGTGCAAGCCATGCTCCATTACGTCAATTTCTCCACAAATGGGCCAACCTGCATTGATTTGGCTATAACCTTGGGTTTGCCAATAACCACCATTTTCAGGAATATTTTGTCCTAAAGTCCAGATTGCAGGCCAAGTTCCGTTACCAAAAGGTAATTTAGCTCTTACATCTAAACGGCCGTATGTGTATGCATATTTAGAATTTAACCTTGCAGAGGTGTATTGTTTGGTATGGCCTTGATCTGTAAAAGATTCTTTGATTGCTTTAATATGCAAGTTTCCATCTTTTATATAAGAGTTTTCAACTCTATTGGTATAATGTTGCACTTCTCCGTTATACCAGCTTCCACCGCTTGGAATTTTTGTTTGATGAAACCATTTATCTCCATCAATTGCTCCAACAGAACTAAATTCATCAGACCAAACTAAATCTGTATAAATTACATCTAATACATTTGGGTCAGGTGCTGTAGTTCCATTAGATATGTTGTCAATTAAATAGGTTCCAGGCGTTGTCGCATCATCATCAATAAAGATTGTAATTTTACTATAAATACCATAAGCTGCTGCTGCAGTTCCGTCTGCACTATTTTTTGCATTGGAGAAATCAAATGTTATTGTTTGCCAATTTTGAGCAGCAGTAACTGAGAAAGTTTCTTTGACTTGTATACTGGGTTTATTTGCATCTTCTAATTTTAAAAGAATGTTATGATTATTAGGGTCAAATGAGTAAAAAGATAATGTTATTATTTTTTTATCATTTATATCCACGGGCACATCTAAATAGAACCCTTGATTTGAATTTGTTCCGTTGTTATGAAATTGTCCAACTTTATTAGCGCCGTCGGATGGGTCATTTCTTGTTGCAAAACTACTGCCTTCGAAACCAATAAAATTGTCTTGAGAAGAATTAAATTCAATGGGCATTTGTTGTGAAAAAAATATCCAAGTATTCAATATAAATGCAATTAGTAGTAGGCTTTTATTCATTATTTGTTTGATATTTAAATTTTATTGTAAACATACTGAGAATATAGGTTTGTTTTGTCATATTTAACCAATACAAAAACTATACAAACCATATATTGATTGGGAAATTGTAGTATTTTTGAAAAATGATACAACCTTTCCAATTCAAAGAATTTACAATTCATCAAGATAAAACAGCCATGAAAGTTGGCACTGACGCCGTTTTGTTAGGTGCTTGGTGCACTGTTGATAATTATCTGGATTCTATTTTGGATATTGGTGCCGGTACTGGAGTTATTTCTTTAATGATTGCCCAGCGTTCTGATGCTATGACAATTGATGCTGTGGAGGTAGATGAAAATGCATATGAACAAGCGGTTGAAAATTTTGAGAAGTCTGATTGGGGCGACCGTTTGTATTGTTACAATGCTACTTTTCAGGAATTTGCAGACGAAATAGAAGCCGAAGAAGAACGTTATGACTTAATTGTTTCAAACCCGCCATTTTATACAGATGCTTTCGAAAGCGAAGATGAGGCAAGAAATAAGGCACGTTTTACTTCTGCATTGTCTTTTGAAGATTTGCTAGTAGGTGTTTCTAAAATTCTGTCTAAAAACGGAGTTTTCTCTACAATCATTCCTTTTAAAGAAGAAGAAAATTTTATCAATATAGCAAAAGAGCAGCATTTATTTTTAAATAGGATTTGTAGAGTACAAGGGAATACAACTTCAGAAGTGAAGCGAAGTTTATTGGCCTTTTCTTTTCAGGAAACGGAGATACAGGAGACACATTTAATTATAGAAATTGCCCGCCATCAGTATACAGAAGACTATATTAATTTGACGAAAGATTTTTATTTAAAAATGTAACAAGAGTGCAAACACCCTTGTTACATGTAAAGTTTGTTAAGAAAACAAAAACAGTAGCTATGAAGGAATGCTTATCCTACCACATTATTAGGATTATATCCTAAATAAGGAACTTTCTCTTCAGAAAATATAATTCCATGCGCTTCTAATTCTTTTAAAATAGGTTCGTAAACCTCCTTAGAAATAGGAATTTGAACTCCTGGAGTTTTAATTTTTCCTTTTAAAATATTTACTGCAGCTATTCCAACAGGCAAACCAACTGTTTTAGACATTGCTGTGTATGTTTGGTTTTCTCCTAAAACAACAAAACTACTTTCTATCTGAAATCTTTCTCCATTAAGTTCATAACCGAAAAGGTGCTGCATTACAATCATGTCCTTGTCATTTTCATCTAAAGTCCAAGATTCTTCTAAAATACTTTGCAGCATTTGAGCAGGAGTTGCGTTTTTTAAGCCAATTTTTTTAGTCGGATTAAAAATATCAAGCTCAATTAATTTTTCCCACATGACATCATCTTGATCTATTTTCAAGTAAGAACGTAATTTTAATTCTATAGAATCTGATGGAGAATACGCTAAAAAAAGGTTTATAAAATCTCTATAACTCATGTTTTCAGATTCTTCTATGGTATAAGAATCATCTGTCATTCCTAATTGCACAAAAATATTCCAAGCTCTAGAAAACCCAATCTTTCTGATCGTTCCTCTGTACATGGTAGGAATGTCATCTAGGCCGTAAACGCTTCTATATTTTAAAGAATCTCTATTTGCAATTGCTTCAAATTTTCCACTTCCCTTTACTTCTAGAAATTCACTTCTTCTAAATAACTTGTGATAAGGAATGTACTTATAGGTGCCCTCTTGTATAAACATGGCAGCACCACCTTGTCCTGCTAAAACTACATTTCTAGGATTCCAGGTAAACTTATAATTCCACAAGTTGTTATCACTTTCAGGAGCTACGATTCCGCCACAGAAAGATTCAAACAATAACATTTTACCGCCAGCATCTTTAATCTTATCAATTACTTGCATTGCACTCATATGGTCAATTCCTGGATCTAGACCAATTTCATTCATAAAAACTAAGCCTTTCTTTTTTGCCTCTGCATCTAAAGCTTTCATTTCATCAGAAATATAAGAAGCAGTAACCATATGCTTGTTAAAAGCAATACAATCTTTAGCCACATCTAAATGAAATCTTGCTGGTAGCATAGAAATAACAAGGTCTGCTTTTTGTATCTGTTCTTCACGTTGCTTTTTATCAAATACATCTAAAACAATTGCTATTGCGTTTTGGTGATTATTAATTAGTTTGTGTGCATTTTCTGTTGAAATGTCTCCAATGGTTAAAAACAAGTTTTCTTTATCCGATGTGTCTAAAAGATATTTTATAAGTGCAGAACTCGATTTCCCAGCTCCAATAATTAGAATGTTTTTCATATGATAAATAATGTATTTTTGTATGAAATACGAAGATACATCAATTGTTTAAAATTTAACAAAAACCATTAATAATGTTTAAAAATTTTGTTATTACCTGTTTTTTAGGAATGTTAGGGATTATTTTAGGTGCTTTTGGCGCACATGCTTTAAAAGAGGTACTAACTTCAGATGAATTAATAAGTTTTAATACCGCTGTTCGGTATCAAATGTATCATGTTATTGTTCTGTTATTTGTGAATGGGTATGACGCATTTTCAATAAAACAGAAAAACACCATTAGTTGGCTATTTTTCTCTGGAATCTTCTTTTTTTCAGGGTCTATTTA
>OJEO01000659.1_pt1 | contig 11742 bp, 8 predicted proteins | sample 1593621 | NCBI WGS metagenome assembly OJEO01 (sample SAMN05416875, study PRJEB24817) | seawater metagenome | isolation source: Sea water | place: Canada:Atlantic | collected 2013-11
CTTTAAGGCTTATTGGTACTCACTTTACTATTACCCACTGATATCCACTTAAACGATAATAGTTTGGTAACAAGGCATATAACATGACTCAAGACGAAATGAAAAAAGCAGCCGCCATCAAGGCATTAGAATTCATTGAAAATGACACTATTGTTGGTGTTGGTACAGGTTCAACCGTTAACTTTTTCATTGATGCTTTAGCCTCTATGAAAGATAAGATAACCGGTGCTGTTTCCAGCTCAGAAGAGTCTACCAAAAGATTGAAAGCACACGGTATTGAGGTGTTTGATTTAAACAGTGTTGATGTCTTAGATGTATATATTGATGGCGCTGATGAAATCACCCAACACATGGCAATGATCAAAGGCGGTGGTGCAGCATTAACCCGTGAAAAAATCGTTGCAGCTGTCGCCAAGAAGTTTATTTGTATTGCTGATAATTCTAAACAAGTGAAAGTATTAGGCAATTTTCCATTACCTGTTGAAGTAATACCTATGGCGCGAAGTTATGTCGCGCGTGAATTAGTTAAATTAGGGGGCGATCCAGTCTACCGTCAAGGAGTAATCACAGACAACGGTAATGTCATTCTTGATGTATACAACCTCGAAATTCTTGATCCTAAAGCACTAGAAACTCAAATTAACGCTATTGTTGGCGTTGTTACTAATGGTCTATTTGCACTTCGTGGCGCAGACATATTGGTGCTAGGTAGCAAAGATGGTATTCAGGTAACCCAATAATTTATTAGACACTCTAGATTTTAAGTAAAAAATCAGATTTTTAGCATATTTATTCTATAAAGTACTCAATAAACCCTTTAGAGTTTATACACTATATGATATGTTAAACCTCTGTTTAGATATCTAGCCATCTAAACGAAAATATATTTAGCCATTTAATTTTATAAGTGAAGCCATTTTATGATCATAGCCAACCAAAACTCATTAGCAAAAAGTAAGATTAAAATTTTATTACTTGAAGGCTTGCACCCAAGCTCTTTAGAAGAATTGAAGCAAAAAGGTTATACCAATATTGAATCACTTAAAACCTCACTCTCAGAAAGTGACTTAATTGAAAAAATTGCAGATGTTCATTTTATTGGTATTCGCTCACGTACTCAATTAACAGAAAAAGTGCTAAGTCATGCAAATAAGTTGGTCGCTATTGGTTGTTTTTGTATTGGCACCAACCAAGTTAATTTAACAGCCGCTCAAACTCGTGGTATACCTGTTTTTAATGCACCCTTTTCAAATACTCGTTCAGTTGCTGAACTTGTTCTTGGTGAAACATTATTATTGCTTCGCGGCATTCCAGAAAAAAGTGCAAAAGCTCACCGTGGTGAATGGTTCAAGTCAGCGGTTGGCTCAGTAGAAGCCCGTGGCAAAGTACTCGGTATTATTGGTTACGGTCATATTGGTATGCAATTAGGTATTTTGGCAGAAACATTGGGTATGAAAGTACGCTTTTACGACGTCGAAACTAAATTACCTCTAGGTAATGCTAGTCAAGCGCCATCGTTAGATGCATTACTTGGTGAAGCCGATGTAGTGAGCTTACATGTACCCGAAACAGTGCAAACTCAAAATATGATTTCTACAGCTCAATTTTCAGCAATGAAAGAGGGTGCCATTTTTATTAATGCTTCTCGTGGTACTGTCGTAGATATCCCTGCTTTAGCAGAAGCTTTAGAAAGTAAAAAAATAGCTGGCGCGGCAATTGATGTATTCCCTGTTGAGCCTAAAAGCAATGATGACGAGTTTATCTCGGCTTTACGCGGATTTGATAATGTTATCTTAACGCCACACATTGGTGGTAGTACTAAAGAAGCACAAGCTAATATTGGTTTAGAAGTCGCGACAAAACTAGCTAAGTATTCAGATAATGGTTCAAGTTTATCTGCGGTAAACTTCCCTGAAGTATCTTTACCTGATCACTCTTTCCCTGGTCAAAAGAATACCAGCCGTTTACTACACATTCACCATAACCAACCGGGTGTTTTGACACAAATTAACCAAGCATTTGCTGAGCACAATATAAACATTGCAGCACAATACTTACAAACAGATGACAAAATTGGTTATGTTGTTATTGATCTTGACTCAGAAGACAGTACGCTAGCATTAGAACAGTTAAAGCATGTTGACGGCACTATACGCGCTAGAATATTGCACTAATTATCTAATGGGTAAAATCCCTTTCAGATTTTATTCATAGCATAAAATAAAGGCCCGTTTATACATATATAAACGGGCCTTTTTGTACTCTACTATTGCTTAGCTACCTCCCCTAATATTACTAGGAGTAAAACGGTCTTTAGCTAATACCAATCAATAAGTTGAAATGTTATCGGTATACCTTTTCTAGATAATCTTGGTAGTTTTCGATTGCATTAACATTTCCCTTATTCCGTTGACAAACACTTTTTTGATATTGAAAATTAAACACATCAAACCATAAATCCAATACATGAGCATTAGTTGCTTCACCATGCATATCTAATACTCTAGCCGCAACTTCAGCAGTTGAAAATTGATGCTCAAGCTCTGTTTTCCTTACCGTATAGCGAGAGTCCAAACCTACGGGTGATAATTGGCCATTGTTATCATTTTGGCAACGACCACTAACAGCTTCAACCGCCGTTTCTGCATCAAATGAGACCATGGGAAATCGATTTAAATAGGGACTTTTACGAAACATTTTTTTAGCTTCTCGCCAACTGCCGTCAAGCATGATAAATAAAGGTCTTTTACCCTCAGGACAAATAACTTTATTGGTAAAAACTTTTCGTTCATCATCTGCATATTCTTGAGGAAAAACTACGAGGGGAAACCATTTGTCATCATTAAGTACCGCTAATAACTCAAGGTTCTCCTGTGTTCTTGACCATAAAAAGGCAAAGGTATCTGGAATAAGATCTGCAATGAGCTTTCCTGTATTACTCGGTTTTAAGACCTCAGTGTCATACATTAATAATAAAAATCCTGCCGTGCTCTCTACATGTTCTTTACTTGGTGAAATGTCACAAATACAAAACTGCTGAGCAAGTTGGCATAACGGGCAGCGAATGACTCTTTGTCCTCGTGCTTTGTAGGTAGTTGTGCTTATACTTTTACGATATTGGTGTAATTGATGAACTGCGTGCATATTTGATAAAATAAAAAATAAAAAAGACCCAGCAATTATAACAGTGCTAGGCCATAGTATTGAACATTAATGCCAATATTCACTAATAAGAGTAACTAACAGGGCTAATTAACCGTATTATTGAAGATATAAATATAGTCGTTACTTTGCTGTAGGCTTTGACTTTTCTTCATAATGTTTTTGCGTCACGGTAAAAATATTAAAACCAGCAAGTGGCTCAATTTCAAGCTTTAATTGCTCTTCTAGTGCGTCAACCTCAGCAATACTAGTACATAGCGCCTCTGCCTTTTTCTCTATTACAGCAGATCTGCTTGTCATCTCATACTCGATATTTTCACCAAAATTTTCCATACGCGTTTCAAAGTTTCGTTCATCACCTTCTGAAGCGACCATTTGTTGGCCCATGGCAATTAAGATACTGCCCATCGAATTCAGTACCGCTTTTTCAACAGCTGACTCAATACGCTTGTCAAAGTCTTTTCCGAGTAAACCTTCACTTTCTAGACCTTCTACACCAACAGATACGCCATGCTCAATAGATAAGTTAGTGGATACTTGTTCTCGAATTAACGTTAACTCTGTAGTTAAATCTGCTGCGACGGCATTGCCCTCACCGAGTAAGCCATCGAACGCAAGATTTACTCCCTCAATGGCTAGATCAACACCTTCAATAGCAACACTTTTAACTTGGGGCACTAAGTGACGAATTTTCTCATCATACTTGTTCACCAGAGCTTGTTGATCATCAGATAACGTAATCTCTTGATTTTCAACAAGCAGTTTTTTCCCTGCAATTATTGTATATAAACTACGTTTTTTCTCATTATTATCACCCTCAGCTTGTAAAAACTCAGTCGAATCAGCCTTGATTGAAAACCCTGCCGACAAATCAACATTACATGAGGTATTGGCGTAGACAGCTGTTGATGCAAAAGATAGTGTCAGGGCACTGGCGATTAATGTAGGGTGAAAATAAGTCATGATTTTATCCTTAAGGGTTTATTATTGTTTACTATTGTGTCATTGCTTACAATGAATGAGCATTAACAAATAAGCAGACCTATACACGTAATAACTAAGACAAGTATAACTAACTACCATTTGGTCATTATAAGCCTAACTATAATTAACATAAGGTATACAAACTTAATGCCAATTTAATTTATTGTTATTTATCAGTAAGATAATGGTTACAGCTACGTATAGATAGAGGCAAAAAAAAATAATGTAGTCAATTTTGCTAGTTAATGGTGTTTTATACTAGTTATCAGCTTTGTTGCATTTCAATTAAGCGCGACTGGCAGCGTTCAAACTCAAAAGCAAGCTGCTGTCCTTGATAGAGTTCAAATATATCAACTTGGGCACTAACAATTAATTTGATATTTTGATCGTAGAACTCATCAACTAACGCAATAAATCTTCTCGCTTCATCATCAAGTTGTTGCAACTCTCCCATTAAAACGCCACTGCGTTGATAACTGTCCTCAACCCCTGAAAAAACGGCTGGCACTAACTCACCAGAGAACTTAGGCACGTTAGCAATACAAACTGTGTCAAAATCTTTGGCAAGCACCATATAATCTCGCTGACTTCGAGGGCCAGAGCATAGCGCAAAAAAATCGAAGTAAATCACCTTATCACGCTTCGCAATGTAACTTAATTGTCTGTGGTTAATCTCTATCTCACCTGGAATTAATACATCCGTTTCAGTTAAGTTTTGAAAACGTTCTATTAACTTTGCATTGCCTTGGTTTGTTAGTAAATAATAATTATTATAACAGCTGTTCTTTAAAAATTTAGCACGGCGATGATCAACGTCACCATTGATGGAAACAATCTGACAATATTGATTAATTAATGCAATAGTCGGTAAGAAGCGCTCTCGTTGTAACCCATTGCGGTAAAGTTGTTCTGGTTGGCAATTTGAAGTGGCAACAAGCGTAACACCTTGGCTAAATAGTGCAGAAAACAATCCACTAAGCAACATAGCATCGCCAATATCACTCACATAAAACTCATCAAAACATAATAAGTCAATGTTTTGTGCCCACTTTGTAGCAATAATAGTAAGAGGCTCAGACTGCCCCGTTAACTGGGCTAATTGCTGATGAACACTTTCCATAAAATGATGGAAATGAATACGTTTTTTATTTTTAATGGCTAAGTGTTGATAGAACAAGTCCATCAACATGGTTTTACCGCGACCAACTCTGCCGTGAAAATATAATCCGAGAATATTTTCTTTTAATTTCTCAGGTGACTGCTGTTGGGCTAGTAATTGCTCAGATAATAATATTAAGGCATCAACAGCTTGAGTTTGAGCATTATCAAAATCAAGCTGCTTGTTAGCAAGCAGCTCTTGGTAGGCATATTTCATTGAATTATTGATTAAGTGATGAGTTGAAAAACTAATTAGTTAAATGGCGAGCATTAAAGGTACGACCTTTCATCTTTCCTTTTGATATTTTTTTCAACGCTAAATTTAAAGCAGCTTTAGTAACGGCAACATAGGCTTTGTTATCAAGAACAGAGATCTTTCCTACTTGTGATCCTTTAATACCATTATCGCCAGTAAGCGCGCCTAAAATATCTCCTGGTCTTACTTTTTGCTTTTTACCGCCATCAATTTGAATGGTCGCCATTTTGGCTTGAGGGCGTTCATTCGCTAGTACTGACAAGGAAGGTAATACTTCAGGAGTAATAACGGCTTCAAGATAGTCTTCGAGCAATCCTACCTTATAGCTTTCTTTGTCACTAAACAGAGAATAAGCTAAACCGGTACTACCAGCACGGCCTGTACGGCCAATTCGATGTACATGCACTTCACTATCGCGGGCAATATGATAATTAATAACTAAGTCTAAGCTATCAATATCCAAACCACGTGCTGCAACGTCGGTAGCCACTAGAATAGAAGCACTTTTGTTGGCAAAGCGTAATAACGTTTGGTCTCTATCACGTTGCTCTAAATCACCATGTAAAGCTAAGACACTAAAGCCATCAAAATGTAAGCTTTCTGCAACTTGCTGAGTTTCTTTTTTGGTATTACAAAAAATAGCAGTTGATTCAACTTGCTTATCTAATAACAATAAACGCAGTGCATCGAGACGCTCTTCATCATTGTTAACTTTAAAAAACTTCTGACTAATCGTCGATTTATTTTCACTTGAGGCGACTTTAACCAACACAGGGTCTGTCATGATACTATCGCTTATAGACTTAATCTGCTCAGGAAAGGTGGCACTAAAGAGTAATGTTTGACGATCTAGTGGTGTACGTCCAACGATATTATCCAGTGCTGCTTGAAAGCCCATTTCTAACATGCGATCAGCTTCATCTAGGACTAGCATGTTTAAGTTTTCTAACTGTAAAGTGCCTTTAATAACATGCTCTTCGATACGACCTGGTGTACCAACAATAATGTGTGCACCATGCTCTAATGAGCCTATTTGTGGTCCAAATGGTGTTCCACCACAAAGGGTCAAAATTTTTATATTATGAATACCGCGCGCAAGTTTTCGTAACTCTTTCGCTACTTGGTCAGCAAGCTCACGGGTTGGACACAGCACCATAGACTGAATTCTAAAACGTTTGACTTCAAGCTTGTTTAGCAATGCTAAACCAAAAGCAGCCGTTTTACCTGAGCCCGTTTTCGCTTCACCAATAACATCTTTGCCCTTAAGTAATTCAGGTAAGGTTTTGGCTTGTATAGGTGTCATTTGCTCATAGCCAAGCGACGATAAGTTTTTAACTAAATCCTGTTTCAAGCCCAACGAAGTAAAAGCTAACGATGAAGTAGTTGTATTAGTACTCAAAATAAACGCCTCTGGATTAAAGCGGCTTAGTCAAAGCTAAACCAAAAAATAAGGAAGCCATCAATACAAAGATAAGAAAACTTTCATGAGATGGATAATGCGCGCATAATAACAGTAATTATTGTACAACCCCAGTATATTCAAACCTATAACGACAGATTCAAAACAGTTATTCGTAGAGCAGTGGCAAACTTTGCATAACAATCATGAAGCTTATGAAAATTATGCCTTAGTTATCAAGCTTGTTGTGACAACGATCACTTTATTTGCTTTTGCCTTTTTATTAGTAATTTTTGTTATACTACTAATATTAGCAACGCACTAGTCACAAGAAGCTATATGGAAAACCTTTCAGCAAAGAATGGCAAATACAATAATAACGATAGAAGATAAGTAACCTCTTACTGAAAATGAGTAAGAAATGAATCATGTAGCCATATTTACCTTTGCTGCTTTTTAGCTTTATTTTTTAATAACCACAGCCAAAATAATTTTAGTTTTAATATCGAGATAAGCACATGAACAGAAAAAAGAAAATGAACAACATTTTAAAAAAGAAGGTTAAAAAAGCCAATTCAAAGTTACATACCAGTAACAAGCCTAAATATGTATCGAAAGCCGAAAGGGCTAAACTTGCTGAAGAAGATAGCAGCCAAGACCAAGACCAAGAATAGAAAATAAGCTAGCTAGCGAATAACTTTGCTATTTAATCCTTAATAGTTAGTATGGTTAATAGTAGTCACTTAGGATTATACATCTTTCATATTTATGATGTGACAAGAAATAAAAAAGGGACACATAATATGTGGCCCTTTTTTATTACGTTATTACTCAAGAGATGCCTTAAGTTACATCCAATTGTCCTTTAATTTTCTCTCTCATACGTTGTATCAATAAGTAGAAGTAAGGCACAAGTAAGGTTCCGAACAGTGTTGCTGCTATCATGCCAGCTAATACTGTTATACCTAAAGAAACTCGGCTTCCGGCCCCTGCTCCCGTTGCAAAAACAAGCGGTAAAACACCTAAGATAAACGAAAATGCAGTCATCAATACCGCACGAAAACGCATTTTAGCCGCATTAAGTGCCGCATTCATTATCGTTTCACCAGCTGCCCTTTGTTCCATGGCAAATTCAACAATTAAAATTGCAGTTTTAGTCGAAAGGCCTATTAATAAAACCAAGCCAACTTGTGCATAAATATTATTAGCCATACCAACAGTGTAAAGCGCCAACATTGCACCAAACAATGCTAAAGGTACAGCCGCAATAACTGAGAATGGTATCGTCCAGCTTTCATACTGCGCCACTAAGAATAGGTAAACAAAAATAATTGCTAGGCCAAATAATATTGGTGCTAAATTTCCTGCTTCTAATTCTTGCTTCGACTGCCCTGACCACTCATAAATAAAGCCTTGAGGTAATGTACTGGCTAATTCTTCCATCACATTAATTGATTGCCCAGAGGAGTATCCTGGAGAAGCATTACCTGTGATACTAGCACTTCGATACAAGTTAAAGTGACTAATGGTTGTCGGTCCTAGGATAGGTTTAACACTTGCTAAAGTCGTTAACGGTACCATCTCATCGTCTTTATTACGCACGAAGTAATACCTAAGATCTGAAGGCTCAGCTCTATACTGACTTTCTGCCTGAATTGTCACTCGATACGTACGACCAAACTGACTAAAGTCATTAATGTATAAGGAGCCTAGCTGTGCTTGCAAAGTAGCAAAAATATCCGACAAGGCAACGCCTTGTGCTTTCGCTTTGTTACGATCTACTTCTAAAAAGTACTGCGGCACGTTAGCGCGGTAAGTACTAAAAACTCGCGATAATTCAGGTCGCTGGTTAGCTTCATAAATAAGGCCATTCATCACTTGTGCTAATTCAGCAGGATCTCTCCCTTCACTGTCTTGTAGTTTAAAATCAAAACCTGAGCTATTACCCAAACCTGGGATTGGTGGTGGGTTAAACACCATGATTTGCGCATCTGGCATAGTCCATAACTGCCCCATCAAACGAGGTATAATCTGCTTCAACCCAAGCTCAGGCGCAGTACGCTCTTCCCAGTCTTTAAGGAGAATGATGGCAAGACCATTATTCGAACCAGCACCACCCAGTAATGAGTAACCTGAAACCGTGATGATATCATCAACAGCAGCATCATTTAAAATAGTGGGTGTTATTTTATCTAAAACGGCTTGAGTACGATTACTTGAAGCGGCATCAGGTAACTGCACATCGACAAAAAGATAACCTTGATCTTCTGCAGGTAAAAATGCCGTTGGAACAGCGGTGGTTAACCAACCTGCACCAATAAAAATTAATCCAACAAAAAGTCCAACTCTGGTAAGTCGCTTAAGCATAAAACCAACGGTTTTACTGTAACCTCCTGTTGCCTTAATAATAAGTCGCTCAAATGGCAGTAACCAAGAGATTGGTTTCATTTTTTCGGCACTTAAAAGCACACTACATAACGCAGGGCTCAAGGTTAGTGCATTTAATGAAGAAATAAGTACTGCAAAAGAAATAGTTACTGAGAACTGTTTGTACAATTCACCCGTTATACCCGGCATAAAGGCAACAGGAACAAATACTGCCAGTAAAACCAAGGTAGTCGCTATAATAGGTCCAGAAACTTGGTCCATTGCTTTAGTGACCGCTTCTTTAATCGGAAGTTGTTCTTCTTTTAATATACGCTCAACATTTTCAATTACAATAATAGCATCATCAACAACGATACCAATGGCGAGCACTAAACCAAATAACGTAACAGTGTTAATTGAATACCCCATCAAAACCATAAAAGCAAAAGTACCAATAAGGGATACTGGAATTGCTAAAGTTGGAATTATAGTCGCGCGCCAATTTTGCAGGAATAAAAAGACAACTAAGATAACTAAAACGATTGCTTGAAATAAAGTTACGACAACTTCTTCAATTGAACGATCGATAAATTTAGTCGTATCGTAAGGAATGACGTATTCTAAACCGTCAGGAAAACGTTGAGAGAGTTTTACCATTTCAGCTTTAACTAAAGATGCAACCTCTGTAGCATTCGCATCAGGTAGTTGATAAATAACAAGGAAAGCCGTTTCTTTACCATTTAATCTAGCTTGTGTTGAATAGTCTTCCGCACCAAGCTCTAAACGAGCAATATCGCTTAAACGAATAAAATTACCATTACGCTGAGCCCGTATTATCGTTTGACCAAACTCCTCAGGCGTTTGTAAACGACCTTTTGCTTGGATAGAGTACTCAAATTGCTGATTTGGCAAAGTAGGGCTAGCACCTAACTTACCCGCAGCAACAATCATATTTTGTTCTTGAAGAGCTTGTTGCACTTCAGTCACTGTAATACTAAGTGATGACATGCGTTCAGGGTTTAACCATGCTCGCATGCTATAAGTCATTTCACCCATGACTTCTGCAGAAGCAACGCCTTTAATACGCCCTAACGGCTCAGTTAAATAGTTAGTTGCATAGTTACTTAAGAAAAGCTGGTTGATACCTTCTTGCTCAGAAAATAGGTTAATACCTAACAGCATAGCACTGGATTTTTTCTTAACATCGACCCCTTGACGCGTTACTTCAGATGGCAATGAACTCGTTGCCAGTGCGACTCTATTTTGCACATTTACCTGTGCAATATCGCCATCGGTACCCACTTTAAAAAATACCGTGATCACAGCGCTACCATTATTGGAAGCTGAAGATTCAATATACATCATATCTTCAACACCATTGATTTGTTCTTCAATGGGTCTGATCACTGATTCTTCTACAATTTGAGCGCTTGCTCCAGGGTAGACCGCTGAAATTTGTACCTGAGGCGGCGTTATTTCAGGGTACATGTTTACCGGAAGTACGCTCATGGCGATTAAGCCAGCAAGCGTAATAACGATAGAGATTACAAACGCAAATTTTGGCCGATTGATAAAAGTTTTACTGATCATAAAATCGTCCTTGATTACTTATCAGTTGTAGCACTGGGATTAATTGTTGGTTCAGTCACTTTTGAGGAGTCTACTGATTTATCATCGATATCTGATATCGTACCGACGAGTGGGTCAACATGCTTCTCAATGCCTCTAACTTCAACACCAGAACGCACCTTTTGTAATCCTTCAATGATGACCTTTTCACCAATAGAAACCCCTTTTTCAGCAACCCACATCGCATTAATTCTTCTACCTAGCACTACATGACGTTGTTTCACAGTATTATTTTCATCTACAATTAAAACAAACTTTCCTTGCTGGCCTTCTTGTACTGCTGCTTGTGGAATTAATGCCATTTCTTCTTTACTTTTATTTTCAAGAATCAGGGTAACAAACAAACCAGGTATAATAATATTATTGGGATTGGGAAATACTGTTCTCAGCTCGACTGTTCCCATACCTTCAGAGATTTTAGTATCGGCAAAATCTAATTTTCCACTCTCTGGATATTCTGAATTGTTAGGTAAACGCAAAGAAATATCAAATTCCCCCCCCTCTTCACTATTAGATCCCTGATGCTCTTGCTGATATGAAACATAGGTGCTTTCTTCCACTTGGAAACTAACAAAAATAGGGTCACGAATAATAAGAGTAGCTAAAGCATCACTCGTAGGACTAACGATATTTCCCACGTTGTAATTTACTTTACCAATGAGTCCACTAAAGGGCGCTGTGATTGTGGTATAGCTTAAATTAAGTTCAGCTTGCTCAAGTGCCGCTTCAGCAGATTTAACTGCCGATCTTGCTTGTGACTCTTCTGTTGTTAAGCGATCAAAGTCCT
>OJEO01000660.1_pt1 | contig 11695 bp, 12 predicted proteins | sample 1593621 | NCBI WGS metagenome assembly OJEO01 (sample SAMN05416875, study PRJEB24817) | seawater metagenome | isolation source: Sea water | place: Canada:Atlantic | collected 2013-11
ACGAGATGTAGAGAGGTCTCGTGGGCTCGGAGATGTGTATAAGAGACAGGAAATAAAACAATCGTTTACATCCAAAGAAGTAACATTGTTACACGGTGTTACCTCCAGCGGGAAAACTGAAATTTATGTTCGGTTAATTTCAGAAGTTATTGAAAGAGGGGAACAGGTTTTATATATGCTTCCTGAAATTGCATTGACAACCCAATTAATTACACGACTTCAAAACTATTTTGGTTCAAAGGTTTCGGTGTACCATTCAAAATACTCGGTTAATGAGCGTGTAGAAGTTTGGAATAACGTACTACGTTCCAAATCCAAAGCACAGATTGTAATTGGCGCACGATCTTCGTTGTTTTTGCCTTTTAATAACTTAGGGCTTATTTTAGTCGACGAAGAACACGAGCCTTCTTTTAAACAATACAATCCAGCGCCACGCTACCAAGCACGAGATGCAGCGGTGGTTTTGGCAAACTTGCACAGTGCAAAAACTTTGATGGGGTCCGCAACGCCTTCGCTTGAGAGTTATTATAATGCGGCAAATGATAAATACGGACTTGTAAACTTAACAACCCGATTTGGGGATGTACTCATGCCCAAAATTGAATTGGTCGATATAAAAGAAAAGACCAGAAAAAAACGAATGAAAGGTCACTTTAGTGATCGTCTTTTAGAAGAAATGAATGAAGTTTTGGAATTGGGCGAACAAGTGATATTGTTTCAGAATAGAAGAGGATATTCTCCTATTGTCGAGTGTACCACGTGCGGAACGTCCCCTCAATGCCCAAATTGTGATGTGAGTTTAACATTTCATCAATATAAAAATGAACTGCGCTGCCACTATTGTGGGTACCACATGGCGATGCAACTGTCGTGTATGGCTTGCGGAAGTGATACACTAGATACAAAAGGATTTGGTACTGAACAGATTGAAACAGAATTAAAAGCATTATTTCCAAAGCATTCCATTGCTAGAATGGATCAAGACACGACGCGTGGTAAAAATGCCTACGCAAAATTGATTGATCGATTAGAAAATGAAGAAATTGATATTTTAGTGGGAACACAAATGCTGGCAAAGGGTTTGGATTTTAGAAATATAAGTCTAGTTGGAGTTATGAATGCTGATAATCTTTTAAATTTTCCAGATTTTAGAGCACACGAACGTAGTTTTCAGTTACTACAACAAGTTTCGGGTAGGGCAGGACGTACTAGTAAAACAGGGAAGGTATTAATACAAAGCTATAATCCATATCATCAAATTTTACAACAAGTAAGTACGAACGATTATAAAAGCATGTATAAGGAACAGTTGGAAGACCGGTATCAATATAAATACCCGCCTTATTACAGAACCATAAAAATTACGTGTAAAGATCGTAACCTTCAAAAAATGCAGAAGGCTGCAAAATGGTTTGGTCAAGCATTAGAAAACAAACTCGGTGAACAAGTATTAGGTCCTGAGCCTCCACCAGTGAGTAGAATTCGAAATTTTTATATTAGTAATATTCTAATTAAAATTCCGAAGAAACAATCTTTGGAAAAAACAAAACAGTATATAAATAGGGTGCAACAAAGTTTTAACTCCATTAAGGAGTTTTCCAGTGTTCGATTAACAATAGATGTAGATAATTATTAAGATTTCATCGTAGCAGAAAGCGCTTCAACTAAATCAGACTTTCGGTTACGGCTTAATGGAAGTTGTTCGTTATCGAGTTCAATCACTTTACTATTATAGCGCTCTACTTTATCAAGATTTACGATATATGATTTATGAATACGTAGAAAACGATCTTCTGGCAGTAAAGCTTCAAAAGCTTTCATAGTGGAAAGTACGACAAGCGCATCGTGTTCAGTAACTAATTTTACATAATCACCAAGAGCTTCTATGTAGCGTAATTCATTTAGGAATACTTTACGCTTTTTTAGATTACTTTTTACAAAAATGAAGTCTTCATCATCAAAACCATCGTCATTTTTAAGTTTAAAATTGGTAATAGCCTTGTGCACCGCATTTAAAAATCGTTCTTTGGAAATAGGCTTTCGCAAATAATCGATGGCATCATAATCAAATGCCTTAAATGCATATTTGGTTTTACCAGTAACAAAAATAATTTGTGGTTTTTTGGTCAAATCGTCTAATAAATCAAAACCAGATAAAATAGGCATTTCAATATCTAAAAAGATAAGGTCTATATCGGTTGTTGCTAATCCCATTTTTGCTTCAATAGCATTGTTGTACTCAGCAACCAGATTTAATGAAGGGTGATTCTCTATAAGTTTTACAATAGAAAGGCGTTGTAGGGTAGAATCATCTACAATAACACATTTTAAAATTGGCTTATCCACAGCTTAAAAAGTTAGATAGTTTTATGTAACAATTATAGACAAAATATCGATGAACTGCAAGGTTTTTTAACTTTTATCGAAAATAAAAGGGGATAATCTTGCCCTGTAAGAAATTTCTTATTCATAAAAATTAGATAGTTCTTTAAAATTGATTTGAAAATTATAAATAAAGTAGTATTTTTGCACGCTCTTGGCAAGAAGCCATGAGTTAATATTAATTTTTATTCGATTTTTATGAATCATTACGAAACTGTTTTCATCTTAAATCCCGTTTTATCTGAAGAGCAGATAAAGGAAACAGTAAAGAAATACGAAGATATTCTTGTTTCTAAAGGTGCTAAGATGATATCCAAAGAAGATTGGGGGCTTAAAAAATTCGCCTACGCAATCCAACACAAAAAAAGTGGGTTCTACCACTTATTTGAATACACTGTGCCCGGCGAAGCAATTAACGCTATGGAAGTAGAGTTTAGAAGAGATGAGCGTATTATGCGTTACCTTACCGTTAAACTTGACAAGCATGCAATTGCTTGGGCAGAGAAAAGACGTAACCGAAACACTAAACAAAAAGCAAAAGCATAAGGTATGGCATCTATTCAAGAACAAGCAAAAGGAAAAAAAGACGGAGAGATTAGATATCTAACCCCGCTTAACATAGAAACCAGTAAAGCAAAAAAATATTGCCGTTTTCAACGTTCTGGTATTAAGTATATTGATTATAAAGACGCAGATTTTTTATTAAGTTTCGTAAACGAACAAGGTAAATTGTTGCCGCGTAGATTAACAGGAACATCATTAAAGTACCAACGTAAAGTTGCCGTAGCTGTAAAAAGAGCACGTCACTTAGCATTGATGCCGTATGTAACCGATTTATACAAATAAAAAAACCAGATAGGATTATGGAACTTATATTAAAACAAGATGTAGACAATCTGGGCTTTACAGATGATGTAGTAACTGTAAAAAACGGATACGGAAGAAACTATTTAATTCCACATGGATATGCAACATTAGCAACTCCATCTACCAAAAAAGCATTAGAAGAAAAGTTGAAGCAACAATCTTACAAAGAACGTAAGATTATCGAAGATGCTCAAAAAGAAGCTAAAAAGCTTGGTGATATTTTGGAATTAAAAATCACAGCAAAAACTGGAGATAAAGATAAATTATTCGGTTCTATTACAAATGCAAATCTTGCAGATGCATTGGAAAAAGAAGGTGTATCTATCGATAAAAAATACATTTCTATTGCCGGTGGTGCTATTAAGCGTACAGGACAGTACGAAGCTACCATTCGTTTTCACAGAGATGTAATCGAAACATTTACTTTTGACGTAGTAGCAGAAAACCAGTAATTTTTCTACTGAAATAATACAAGAGAGCCTTCTTCATTTTTTTGAAGAAGGTTTTTCTTTTTAAATTAAAATTCAAGCCGGGATTTCGGTACAATTACAATGTTTTCGCTCTTCGAAAACATTGTAATTACTCAACCACCTTTTTAAGTCAAAAATAGAGGTTATTGAGTGATTTCGTTGAAACGTAAGTTTCAATGAAATTTTATCGAAATGACCGATAATTAAAGTAAAATACAATGAAATACGCACGTCTTACAAAAGAGCAATTTGAAGAACTGCACACCGAGTTCATAAATTTTTTAGCTACTCAATCTATTACCGGGGAAGAGTGGACTGCAATTAAAAAGGATAAACCAGAAGTCGCTGAACAAGAGTTGGATGTTTTTAGTGATTTAGTATGGGAAGGAGTTTTGCAAAAAGCAGAATACCTAGAAAACATGGCACCGCAACAATTGTTTCTTTTTAAAATTGAAGCGGAACAAATGCAGCTTATTTCAGTAAAAGTAATGGATAAAACCAAAGACATTACCACGGCAGATGGGTACGCTTGGCTTCAAGAAAACTTTATGACCGATGAAGTAGAGTTCTACACGGCAAATAAAGAATTTTCAAACGATAGAAGTGCTGATATTTTTAAATTGATACAACAGGGTGCTATTATCACAAAAGGGGAGTTGTACCGCTTTTTTGAAAATATTTTGGATAAAATTTCGTGATATTTTAAATCAGTGATTTTATAGTAGCTGAGTAACTCGAATACTCAAGGCTATACTGAAAAAAGGAAAAACAATCCTTAATCGTCGTATCGAAGCCACAACTACATTATAAAAACTTACTCATATCGTAAGCTCTCGATTGGGTCTAATTTCGCTGCTTTTGTAGCCGGATACGAACCTGCAATTACAGCTACAATAAACGTAATGATTGTTGCCCAAATTATGGCGACCCATGGTAGGGAAAAGTCAAAATCAAAGGCTTTGGCAAATACAAAGCCGGTAAGAATTCCTAAAAGAATACCAAGGATACTCCCAAACTGACCAATAACGATGGTTTCCATAAAAAACTGAGCAGAAATAGTCGAACGTTTGGCTCCCAAAGCTTTTCGAACTCCAATCTCGCGGGTTCGTTCGGTTACGGAAACCAGCATAATATTCATTAAGGCTATAGAAGAACCAAGAATAGTAATGATACTGATAATCCAAGCGGCAGTTGACATATAAAGCCCTATTTCAGCAATTTGATTGAGTAAATCATCACTGCGCAGCAAGCCAAAATTATTTTCTTCCACAGGATTTAAGCCACGAATATTCCTGAATGTAATAATCGCTTCATCTTGTGCACCTTGCATAATTTCTTTATCATCCACCCGAACACTTATATTGTAGTTAATGTTCGGAGCGGTAAAAATACTTCTTGCCACTTGTATAGGGATTAAAACCCTTAAATCTTGATTGTTTCCGAAAGTAGAACCTTTTGATTCCAGTACGCCAATTACTTTAAATTTTACGCCTCGAATACTTACGGTTTTGTTTAAAGGATTTTCATTGCCAAATAAGTTTTTTAAGAAATCAGACCCCAATAAACACACTTTATTGTTATTCTGAACATCAAAAAAAGTAAAGTTTCGACCCCGTTCTACTTCGGTTCCAGTATTTAGTAAGTAGTGTTCATTTACACCATAAACCTGAACTTCAGGGTCTGTTTTTTTACTTTCATACTTTACTTCAGCCCCTGCAGTTCCTCTAAAAGATATTGCAGTTTGGGTTAAGGGATAGTTATATTTATCTACAAACTCCCTAACATCATTATAACTAATAATAGGGTTTATTTTTTTTCGCTCTCCACCTCGTCTACTTTGCACATTCAACTCATAGCGCTGTACGTTAAACGTGTTGGCACCCATCGATGCAAAGTTGTCGGCAATCGTGTTTTCAAGCACTTTTACGGCACTTAAAATACCGACCAATGCCCAAATACCAATCGCTATTATGACAACGGTGAGGATGGTTCGCAGCAATTGACTTTTAATAGAATCTAAGGCAATACGAACATTTTCGCGAAACAATGAAAACATAGTTACAAATTAAGGTTACCCATTAGACTAATAACAGTCGTTAAAGTTACAAGTTAGCTAATAATTTAAGATATTTGCATCTCAAAATTATTAATTGAACCTTACATTTTAAACCCTACAACGTGGCTCAAAAACCATCTATACCCAAAGGAACGCGCGATTTTTCACCTGCTGAAGTAGTAAAGCGCAACTATATTATGGATACCATAAAAGATTGCTTTACTACGTACGGTTTTCAACCTATTGAAACCCCTTCGTTTGAAAATAGCGATACTTTGATGGGAAAATACGGTGATGAAGGGGATCGTTTAATTTTTAAAATATTAAATAGTGGTGATTTTCTTCGGAAAGTAAACGATGCATTATATTCTGAAAAAGATAGTGGTAAATTAACCCCTAAAATTTCAGAAAAAGCCCTCCGATATGATCTTACGGTGCCATTTGCTCGCTATGTGGTACAACACCAAAACGAAATAGACTTTCCGTTTAAACGCTATCAAATTCAGCCGGTTTGGCGTGCCGATCGACCTCAAAAAGGACGTTTTAGAGAGTTTTTTCAATGCGATGCTGATGTAGTGGGAAGTACCTCCCTTTGGCAAGAAGTTGAGTTTGTGCAACTGTATGATGCCGTTTTTAGCAAATTGAATTTGGAAGGGGTTGCCATTAAAATGAACAACCGAAAGGTGTTGAGTGGAATTGCTGAAGTAATAGGGGAATCCGATAAACTTATTGATTTCACTGTAGCTCTAGACAAACTTGACAAAATAGGGGAGGACGGTGTTAAAAAGGAAATGGTGGAAAAAGGTATTTCTGAAGATGCTATTAAAAAAATTCAACCATTATTTTCAGTAGATAATAGTGTTTCAGCAAAAATGGATATGCTCTATGAGTTATTAAAAAATTCAGAAGTTGGAATTAAAGGCCTTAATGAAATTAACTTTATTTTAAATAACGTAGATATTCTAGGTTTACAAACCGCAACGCTAGAAATTGACGTAACCTTAGCTCGTGGCTTAAACTACTATACGGGAGCCATTTTTGAAGTTGCTGCCCCCGAACAAGTAAAAATGGGAAGCATTGGCGGCGGAGGCCGTTATGATGACCTGACCGGTATTTTCGGACTTAAAAATATGAGTGGTGTCGGTATTTCGTTTGGTTTGGATCGTATTTACTTGGTTCTAGAAGAATTAGGTTTATTCCCAGAAACCGTTTCAGCCAATACCAAAGTCTTATTTATCAACTTTGGGGAAGAGGAAGCGTTTTATGCTATGAAAGCTGTTTCCAAACTTAGAAAAGAAGGTATTACCGCAGAACTATACCCAGACGCTACAAAAATGGGGAAACAAATGGGCTATGCAGATAAACGCAACATACCTTACACTGTTTTGGCCGGCGGAAACGAAATGCAAGCTGAAACATATACGCTTAAGCATATGAAAAGTGGGGAACAAGATTCGGTTTCCTTTACGGAGTTACGGGCTAAATTAAAATAAATTAAACTTTCTTTTTTAATAATAGAACCGCTAGGTATCAGGCGTTTTCAGAAAAACATGTACATTTAGGGACGATTATAAGCTAAAAATAAAGCTAAAGCCCCTAATCTATTTATGAAACATATTAGTGTAAAAGGTACGAATAGCGGAACTATTCTACTTATTCATGGTAACTCCTCCTCTTCTGAAGTTTTTAAAAAAGCGGTAGCTTCTGAAGAAATACCTTATACCAAAATAGCAGTCGATTTACCAGGCCATGGAACAAATGTAGAAGGATATACTACTGAAAGTGATTTTTCAGTTAAATCATATCAAGAAAAACTACTTTCTTTTGCTGATGAAATTGATGATGATATTCTATTGGTTGGAAACTCTATGGGCGGTCATTTGGCTATTGAACTCGCTCCAAAAATTAAAAATCTAAAAGGCTTGGTCATTATGGGAACGCCTCCTGTAGAAAAACCAATAAATTTTGAAGAAGCTTTTTTACCACAACCGGCTTTACAAACTTTTTTAACCGAAAACCCTTCGGAACCTGATATGGCAACAGCTGCAGAAATTGCAGTTCACAAACAAGAAAACGTAGCAACCATCCTCAACGACTTTAAAAAAGCTAATCCAAAAGTGCGTAGTGTTTTAGCAGGCGATTTAACACAAAACAGACTTGACGATCAAAAAAGATTATTTGTTGACCTAGATGTACCAAAATTTATAATACGAGGAGCACAAGACCCCTCTATTAACCCTGCTTACTTGGAGACGATAGCCAAACAATGCAACGGAGCTTGTACGCTCATCGATTTTGAAGCGTGCGGGCATTACCCAAGCCTTGAACAACCAGAAAAGTTTATAAAAACGATTTCAGAAATAGCATCTCAAGTCTTTTAAAAATGGAAATCCTTACCGAAAAAGAACAATTGATACAAAGCCAACATTTTGCTTTTAGATTACGAAATCTATATCAAAACGATAGACAATTGTTCAATCAATTAAACGATTATATTCCGTATTCCATTCATATTAACAGGCAAGATAATCTTGATATTACCTACGCCAATGATAAATTATTGTTTAAGGCTCCAGAGATGGAAAAATTATTGGAAGTTGGAAGCAGCTATTTAGATGAAATCTCTTGCCCAATTTTACATAGAAATGCGGTTGCTAAAGCTACTAAATTTAGAGAAAATAATGATTTTGACTCAGTATGTTCTTATTTACAACAGCTTCAATTTAATAAGGAAATGAAGTATTTTTATTCTAATAAATTAATTCTTGATGACAATCTTTATTTTAATATATCAAGCACTGTTGATGAGCTTGGGTTGATAGGAAAAGTGTTTAACTCTATCTTTAAACCCATTCATACCAATAAAGTATCGTGGCAGCAATTTCAATCCTTGACCAAGCAAGAAAAAAAGATTTTACATTTATTAGCCAACGGTTTTTCTACTAAAGAAATAGGGGAGCGTTTATTTATTTCTAATCACACTGTCCAAACCCATCGACGAAATATTAATAATAAGCTTAATGCCAAAAGCATCAGTGATTTGGTGAAAATCTCTTTGATTTTAGAAATTATTTAGTAGGCTACTTTTCAGTTTTAATAAATCGCTAAAAATTATAAACTTTTTAAGCTAGGTGTGAGGTTATTTTATAGTAACTGATTTCTTCGAATTTAGAAACAACTATATCCGCTTTTGAATAATCTTGATTTTTAGAATTGGCACTATTATATCCTACACAGAAAATGCCAGCAGCTTTTGCAGCAGCAATCCCATTGGTAGAATCTTCAATGACCATACACGCTTCTTTTTTGTGACCGGCAGCTTCAGCAGCTTTTATGAAGATTTCTGGATGGGGCTTAGAAGCTTTTAAATCGGCGCCACTTAATTTAGCTTTAAAGTATTGATTTAAATCAAACCGTTCAAAAATACGATTGATATTTGGCATAGAAGCAGAGGAGGCTAACACCAACGTAAGTCCGTTATTATAATAATCTTTTATTAAATCCAATACACCGTCTAAAAGGTCCAAGTCACTGTCGGTGGCAAACAACTGTTTAAAGTGTTTCCGTTTAATTGACATTAAGGCTTCAGGAGCTTCTGAAAGTGAAAAATGAGTGCAAAGTTGCTTACAAATATTGATAGTAGACTGGCCTGTAAAGGCTTCGTACATTTCTTCGGAAACATCAATGTTAACGTCGTTAAACATACTAAAATAGGCTTTTTTATGAAGGGGTTCGGTGTCAACAATAACGCCATCCATATCAAATAAAACTGCTTGTAACATCTTCTTTAATTTTTCGCGAAGATATAGATTTAATAAGAAGCATTTTTCAAAAATTGTTAATTCTGAAAGATGCCTTTCTAAAGAAACTATTAAAAAACACAGGAAGTATTTTATATTTCATTAATTTTAAGGAAGGTATATTTAAATTTCGAAGTATTATGAATGCACCAAAACGCTTAGAAGACGCACTATCTAAACTGTATACAGCTTTTCATAACAACACATTAAACCCAGAATGTTGTTTACAATGCGCTGTTGGGAATATTTGTGATAATACCGATCGTTGGAAGCATTTTAGCGATGCGCACGGTTCATTGCATTTAAATTATGTAGGATTGGTACATCAGCGTTTGGGACGTTCTATTAATGGTTATACACCCCAACAATTATTAAAAATTGAAGCGGTTTTTTTACAAGGCTGTGGATTTTCTGTTCCATTGAAACGAGATGGTAAAAAGCCTAAAAGCCCTACTTCAAAAGAAACACTCTTCAAAGGGCTTTGTGCTGTAGTGGAGTTTATGTGTAAACTTGATACAGTGGAAAATGTGATGGATTACACGAAACTATTTGAAACAGGAAAGCGATCTAAAAAGATTTTAACAAGCGCTTAAATATTAAAAAAGTAGTGGTGAGAATAAGTTGTTTTAACACGGGGTTCTAAAAAGTAGAAATTAATTTAATTTTTGGTTTTTTTCAATGGTTATTGTTTCTATATTTGCACTCGCAAAATGCGGCGAGGTAGCTCAGGTGGTTAGAGCGTCGGATTCATAACCCGGAGGTCTGGGGTTCAAGTCCCCATCTCGCTACTTGATAATAAGACAGTTACATTAGTTTGTGACTGTCTTTTTTATGATAGGTACAACATAGGTAAAAAGTAATTTTTTTTAACGGTTTAACTTCTAAAACGACCCTAACTTACTACAAAACCAACTACTTACTTCGATTTTTACTTCTGTAATTATAACGACATTTCATAGTCTTTGTTTCGATAACCCTATTTTCTTAATTCTTGTTGGTCAAAAATTGTCCAAGAACTTTATTAATAAAGTGGTTTTACCAGAATAGAGCTTTTTCTGCAGTAGGTAGGAGGAGGCAGCTGAACGGATTGTTAAAAGACTTAAAAGAATTACGAAAAAATGCTGTAGATTGATTAACTTAAGAAGTCAATACTATTTTAAAAACTTACTTAAATTGTCACTTATGAAACATTACATTTATGTATGTAGATAATCGGAAAAATTAAACTGGAACGCAACTCTAGATAAATCATTCGTGGCAAACCACACTAGAAGTTGCATCCACCGCTTGATCGGCCTATTTTGCAGAAAACAAGAAGTTGAGATTAGCTTAAATTTTCTAGAACATACATTAGATATAGTTTCCAGTTTAAAATTATATTATAACTAACCAGAAAAGAATCAAACATTAAAACCTAAAAACTCATGGAAATAACAATTAAAGAGCAAGACAGTAAAGGCTTTGCTGTGGCAAGAGAAGATAACAAGAAAGCTGGGGTAATGACCTATTCTATTGCGGGCGAAAATCACATTATTATAGATCACACTGAGGTAGAGCCTGAATTTAAAGGCAAAAGTGTTGGGAAAAAATTACTCTACAAAATTGTAGAGATGGCAAGAGAAAAGAATATTAAGATTACACCCTTATGTCCATTTGCGAATGCAATGTTCAAAAAGTTTGAGGATATACAAGATGTTCTAAAAAAATAAAAGATCTGTAAAATATTAGTATGAAAGGTTGTTTTCAGCACTTTCATTATTATCTGAATGGACGAAAATAAAGTAAAGATTTTATTGCTGCATAGAAATTGAAGATAATTCACGCTTTAGATTTTTTCCAATTTTTATTTTATGCCTTTTTGAGGTGCTATTCTATTTACTAGATACTCTCTAATAGAACAATTTACATTCACAATGTTGTAATTAATTGGTGTAAATTTACTTACTACCATTTTTACGATGATACTTGTGGTAACATTACTATATTAGGGATTTCATTTTATTAAAATAGAATGGTTGGAGAAACATTACATCTATCTTAGGACTATCCATTGCAATACATAGTATTAGTACTGTCTCTTATACACATCTCCGAGCCCACGAGACCTCTCTACATCTCGT
>OJEO01000665.1_pt1 | contig 11649 bp, 11 predicted proteins | sample 1593621 | NCBI WGS metagenome assembly OJEO01 (sample SAMN05416875, study PRJEB24817) | seawater metagenome | isolation source: Sea water | place: Canada:Atlantic | collected 2013-11
ATGTAGAACAAAAAGGCTTAAAACTTCAAGAAACACAAGCGCATTTGATTTCTCAAGAAAATAAATTATTGGCTAGTAAAAATGAAGTTTTAAATGCCAAATTAGAACGAACTCGAATTGGGGCAACCTTTGCCGATAAAATTTCGAAATCTCAAAGTGATATGTTTACCGCAAAATCTAGTGGTTTTGACGCAGAAGCACAGGTTTCTAAATTACAAAATAGCAACAGTAATTATAAAATTAGAAATAGCTTGCTATACGTCACTTCGCCACAAAACGGATTTATAAATAAAGCGCTAAAAGGCGGAATTGGAGGAACTTTTAAAGAAGGTGAATCTTTAGTAGGTATTATGCCACAAAACTATGACTTGGCAGTAGAAACTTTTGTGCGTCCTATAGACTTGCCATTATTGCATATCAATGAAAAGGTACGTGTACAGTTTGACGGTTGGCCTGCAATTATTTTTTCTGGATGGCCAAATGTTTCCTACGGAACTTACGGTGCTAAAGTAGTTGCCATAGAACGTTTTATCAGTAATAACGGAAAATATAGAGTCCTGTTATCACCCGATGAAAAAGACCATAACTGGCCTACTGCCATAAGAGTGGGTTCTGGTGCAAAAACTATTGCCCTTTTAGAAGATGTGCCTATTTGGTATGAATTGTGGCGACAGCTAAACAGCTTCCCTCCTAACTATTATCAACCAGAAGGAAGTGAAAAAGGAAAATATGACGCAAAAAAATAGTCAAATGAAAAAATATACAACCCTACTTTGTCTCTTAATATTTTGGCAGCAGAATGCACAAAATAATCTTCTTAACACCTTGTCTTTGTCTGAGTATTTAAGTTATGTAAAAAATTACCATCCTATCGTAAAACAAGCAAATCTTGTCATCAACACAAGTGAAGCAGAATTATTAAAAGCAAGAGGTGCTTTTGACCCTAAGATTGAGGTAGATTTTGATGAAAAATTATTCAAAGAAACCACTTACTATAATAAATTAAATGGTGCTTTTAAAATTCCCACTTGGTATGGTGTGGAGTTTAAGGCAAATTTTGAGCAAAATGAAGGTCTTTTCTTAAATTCTGAAAATGAGCTCCCCTTAGAGGGCTTGTATAGTGCTGGTGTCTCTGTTTCTTTAGCTAGAGGCTTGTTAACAAATGAGAGAATGACCGCCTTGAAGCAAGCAAAATTCTTTTTAAATCAGGCCAAAGAAGACCAACAAGTGCTGGTAAATACAATTTTACATGATGTATCTATGGCTTATTTTAATTGGTTAAAAACCTATAACGAAAGACGCGTGTATGCCTCTTTTTTAAACAATGCAAAAGTGCGTTTTGAAGGAACAAAAAGGGCTTTTCAAGAAGGTGAAAAACCAGCCATTGACACGCTTGAAGCAGGCATTACTTTAAATTCCAGAAGATTAAATTTAGAAAAAGCAAACATTCAATTGATAAAATCTTCTTTAGAGTTGTCTAATTATTTATGGTTGAATGAGAACACGCCTATTGAATTAAAGGAAAACATGATACCCGACTTAAATACGGTTGATACCATTGATAAGACCTTTAATATAGCGCTATTTAATAATGAAAATTTTAATATTGAAAATCACCCTAAAATAAAATCTTTAGGTTATAAAATACAAAGCTTAGCTGTAAATAGGCGTTTAAAAATGAATAATTTACTGCCTAAAATAGATTTTCAATATAATTTCCTTTCCCCTAACGGAACACAGATAAACGCATTGAATACGAATAATTACAAGACTGGATTAAATTTTAGCATGCCTATATTCATCAGAAAAGAAAGAGGGGATTTAAAATTAGCTAGCGTAAAATTACAAGATAAAAAACTAGAGAATGATGCTGCAAAAGTGATCATCAAAAATAAAATAAATGCCATACAGCAAGAACTAGCTTCTTATATTTTACAAAACGATTTTACTTTTAAAATAGTAAGAGATTATGATGTGCTCCTAAAAGCAGAAGAGCGAAAATTTTTTTTAGGAGAAAGTTCTTTATTCTTGGTAAATTACAGAGAAGAAAAATACATCGACTCTAAATTGAAAGCAATTGGCTTAGAAAATGCCTTCTTTAAAGCGAAAGCGAGTTTATTTAAGGAAGCTGTTATTTCTATTAATTAACACCATTTTTACTCATAAAAAGCAGCTAAAAACTCTGCAACACAGGCCGGTTTATCTTGGCCCTTTATCTCTAGGGTGCATGAGAATGTTGCCTTCACCCCATTATTTGCTAATGGCTGTATATCCAAAACTTTAGAAAGCATTCTTAATTGACTATTTACAGGAACCGCATTAGGGAAACGAACTTTGTTTAAACCATAATTCAACCCCATTTTTAAACTTTTAATAGTAAAAGCTTCTTCTAGTAATTTAGAAATCATAGCTACAGACATAAATCCGTGTGCTATAGTACTTTTAAAAGGAGATTCTTTGGCAGCTCTGGCTTCATCTACATGAATCCATTGTTTGTCTAAAGTTGCATTGGCAAAATCAGTAATCATTTCTTGAGTAATTGTATACCAATTTCCAATAGGTAACTCTTTACCAACCATTTTTTTAAAATCTGAAATAGTCTCAAAAACCATCATACTTATTTTTTAGAGGTTGTAAATAAATCGTTTTTAATCTTAGGAAGTTCTAAATGAAATTTCACAGCAATTGCTCTAATACTTGCAATAACAATTGCAGAAATTATAAAATTTATATTCTCGTCTACCTTAAAATAATGTAATATTAAATAGCTAATTCCACCAGTTAAACATGCCGATGCATACACTTCTTTTTCAAAAATTAATGGAATTTTAGCAGTTAATACATCTCTTAAAACACCTCCAAAAACAGCCGATATCATTCCCATAATTATGGCAATGATTGGATGCAAGTCATAAGAGAGCCCTTTTTGTAAGCCTAATAATGTAAATACGCTTATACCAATAGTATCAAACAAAAACATGGTTTTACTTAAATGCGCAATTTTACTTTTAAAAAGAAAGGTAAAAAGTACTGCCGAAAAAATTATGTATAAATAGTTTAAATCTCCAATCCAGTTTATAGGGTGTGCATTAATTAAAACATCTCTAAGCATTCCGCCACCAACTGCAGTAACAAAAGCAATAATTATAACACCAAATATATCGAATTTTTTGTCTAAAGCGACTAACGCACCACTGATAGCAAAGGCAAAAGTCCCTAAAATATCAAGTACATAAATAACTTCCATTTTACACGTTTACTTCTGTGAATTTTATATTTAAATCCTTTTGAATTTCATGAATTCTATCCAATTCATTCGGTAAAATAAATGCTAAAGAAGTTCCTGTTCTTCCAGCTCTTGCCGTTCTACCGCTTCTATGTGTGTAATACTCTAATTGTTCTGGTAATTGATGGTGAATTACAAACTCTAATCCGCTAACATCTATACCACGAGCAGAAACATCGGTAGAAACTAAGTATTGTAAGTTTTCTTTTTTGAAAGCACGCATTACTTTATCGCGTTCTTTTTGTTGCATATCCCCTTCTAAAGCACCCGCAGAAAAACCTTCTTCTATTAAAAAGTTAGCTAAATTTTGTGTACCCGCTTTGGTTCTGCAGAAAATAATACCCCGTTGTGCTCCTCTTTTCTCTATAAATGTAACAATATCACCAAACTTCCCTTTTAGAGAACTTTTTACAAATTGATGTCTAATGTTTGCGTTTACCAAAGCATTTTTATTTACTTCAATTCTTGGCGCATTAGAATCCATATACGTTTTAATAATACGTTTAATTTCCTCTGGCATTGTTGCAGAGAACAACCACGTATTTCTATCATTCTGAGAGGAAAACTTTAAGATTCTATTTAAGTCTTGTTTAAAACCCATACTTAACATTTCGTCTGCCTCATCTAAAACAACCGTTTTCACATGACTAATATCAATATCTCCTCTTTCAATTAAATCAATTAACCTTCCTGGAGTAGCTACAACAACATGTGTTGTTCTTTTTAAGTTGTGTATTTGTTTGTCTATTTTTTCTCCACCAAAAATAGCTTCAATAAAAATTTTCTCTTCACCGTATTTTGTAAACTTAAAAAGTTGTTTTTTAATTTGTTGCACCAATTCTCTTGTTGGCGACAAAACCAATGTCTGTATATTGTCTGAACTTGCATCTATATGCTGCAAAATAGGCAAACCAAAAGCCGCAGTTTTACCTGTACCTGTTTGTGCTAAACCAATAAAATCTGTTTTACCTTTTAATAAAATAGGAATCGTTAATTCTTGAATTTCTGAAGGATTAGAAATCCCTAATTCTTTAATCGATTTTATATAGGATGCTTTGATGCCTAAGTCTGAGAATGAAGCCATTTTGTCTCTTAATTTTGTGCAAAGATACCTTTATTTAGCAGGTTGTAATACTTTTAAAACATTTTCTCTAATTCTAGAAGGTTTATAGCTTTTAGCATCTAACATTCCCCAAATAGTTTTTGCTTTTACGAGCAATTGATTCTGCTTATAAAACTCCATTAAACGCTCAGACTTAAACCCCTTTGTTTCTCCTACCCATGTTTTAACCGTAATTACATCCCCTAAAACTGCTTGTTTTAAATACTCAACTTCATGCTTTAAAACCACCCAAACATATTCTGGTAAAGGATTTTTATAAGTTAAAAATGCCCAATGCTTAAAAGCAACAGTATCCATCCATTGCACATAAACTACATTATTTACATGATTTAAAGTATCTATATCTTCAGCGGTTACTGTTATTTCTAATTCAAAAATATCCTTCATTGTTCTATTTTGTACAAACTTATAAAATTTAATAGTTCTATAACAATTATTGATGTTTCATTTTAGATAAAATAGTTATAATTCACGTTCTTTGCAGCTCTTATATGAACAAATTAGCAAACGAATTAGGTACCCAAAAAATAAGTAAATTATTGATAAAACAAGCAGTTCCTGCAACTATAGGAATTCTTGTAATGTCTTTAAATATGATTGTCGATACCATTTTTGTGGGACAATGGATAGGTGTATTAGCAATTGCAGCCATTACAGTAGTCTTACCAATTGCGTTTTTAATTTCTTCAATAGGAATGGGAATTGGTATTGGTGGAAGCTCAATTATATCCAGAGCATTAGGTGCTAATAATAAAGAAAAAGCCTTTCTAACTTTCGGGAATCAGATTTGTTTGACTGTAATTTTAGCAATTCTATTTGTAGTTCTTGGAAATGTATTTAGTGTTCCTATTCTAAACTTATTTGGCGCAAAAGGAGAAATATTACCAATTGCATCAGAATATTTTGGTGTTATTATTTATGGTGTTCCATTTTTAGCGTTTGCCATGATGGGAAATCCCACTATTCGAGCAGAAGGCAAACCTAAATTTGCAATGTATGCAATGATGGTTCCGTCTGTTTTAAATATTCTATTAGATATTTTATTTATTAAGTATTTCAATTGGGGAATGTACGGGGCTGGTTTGGCAACCTCTATTGCTTATGCAAGTTGTGGTTTGTATATTTTATATTTCTTTTTATCTTCTAAAAGTGAATTACAAATTATTCCAAAGAACTTTAAGTTAGACTTTAAAATTGTACAAGAAATTGCCAAATTAGGAGGTGTTTCTATTGTAAGACAAGGTGCAATTAGTATTTTAATGATTGTTTTAAACTATTCGTTATTTACCTATGGTGGAGAAATATCTATTGCAGTATTCGGAATTATAAACAGGGTAATGATGTTTGCATTGTCACCTGTTTTAGGAGTCTCTCAAGGATTTCTACCTGTTGCTGGCTTTAATATTGGTGCAAAAAAGAATGAGAGAGTAAAAGAAACCATTAAGAAATCTATTTATTTTGGATCTATTCTAGGAACTCTTGTTTTTATTGGGATTGTTATTTTTAAAGAACAAATTATCTGGATTTTTACAAATGATGCAACCTTATTAGAAAAAACACCAGATGCTATGCTAGTTGTTTTCTTGGTTACACCAATTGTAACTATGCAATTAATTGGTTCTGCCTATTTTCAGGCAGCCGGAAAAGCAATGCCTGCACTATTATTAACGCTATTAAAACAAGGTATTTTCTTAATTCCTTTAGCTTATTTTTTACCTATATATTATGGTATAGACGGTGTTTGGTGGTCTTTTCCTATAGCAGATACCCTTGCTACAATAATTACTGTATTAGTCTTAAAACGAGAGGTTTCCAAGAATTTAAAATAGGTGGTAGTACATTGAAATAATCCGCTCAAAACAGAACTTGTTCTACTATTTAAAAGTGAATCTTAACAATAAGACTTAACCTCTAAGTGCAACTTTATTACACAAAACTAAAGAAGCGACTCTCCATTTAAATTTGTAGTTAAAATATCACTAAAAAGATTGAAAAACGGACGCAATGCTTTAAAACTTTGGTCTACTTCTTTAGCAAAATTTGGAGCTAATACTTCTTCATCTGAAAAGCTCCTACTTGCTATAAATCCTTTTTTACGCAATAAATTAACATCTGAATGTTCTTTGTCAAAACCTCTGGGTGCTGTTTTTAATTCAGAAACACTTTCAAATTTGCCACCAAAATATTTCTTATAATTTTGATCTTCTAAAAGATCTTTGATCTCTGAGGCATCTAATTCAATTTCTTTCCGAATTCTAAACAAGTCTTCCTTGCTTGGTTCCCAAAACCCACCAGCTAAAAAAGAGGCACCAGGTCTAATTCTTAAAAAATAACCACCTCTTAACTCTTTTCCTAATCTTGCATAAGAATTTGCAAAATGCGCTTTATAGGGAGTTTTATCTTTGGAAAAACGAACATCCCTATAAATTCGCATCATTTTAGATTTCTCTATTTCGTCGTGCTTTTGCAAGTTTAAATGAATGGCTCCAAAAACCTTTTTTGCGTTTTGCTGTGCCTCTAAATAGGTTTCTTTTTCTGCTGCAAACCAATCTCTATTATTGTTTTTATGAAGATCTTGAAGGTATTTAAAAGTCGATTTTTCGAAATGCATTTTATGGATGTTTAAAAAGTTCAATTTACAAAATAGATTTGTAACTTCGAATTTGGAATGAATCAAAAAACAAAAGACATACAAAAAAGATATGATGGCTTTTTACAAACAGGTTGTTTGTGGAAAAATGACGCTGTATTTGATTTACAGCACTTTGAACTTCCTTTTAAATCTTCAAAAATTAATATTGAAATTGACGAAAAATTACGCTTAGGTAAATATATAGAACGCTTTGTATCTTTTGAATTGGCTCAAAATTCATCCATAAAAATTATTTCAGAGAACATTCAAATTCAAAAAGAAAAAATTACGCTAGGAGAACTAGATTGTATCATTCTAAAAGATGAAAAACCAATTCACTTAGAAATTATCTATAAGTTTTATGTGTATGATGCGACAATTGGTACAACTGAAATTGAACATTTTATTGGCCCCAATAGGAAAGACTCTTTACTTGAGAAATTAACTAAACTCAAAGAGAAGCAATTACCACTGCTCTATTCTCATGAATGTGAAAAATATTTAAACAGCATTCATTTAGCATCAAAAAACATAGAGCAACAAGTATATTTTAAAGCACAATTGTTTGTTCCTTTTTCAAATAAAAGCGTTGAATTGTCAAAAATAAATAAGGCTTGTATTGTTGGGTATTATATTAATAAAACGGAATTATTACAATTTTCTGATTGTAAATTTCACATTCCTAACAAGAAAGATTGGTTGGTTATGCCTCATGAGAAGATCAATTGGCAATCTTTTAAACAGTTTGAAGAAAATGCTAATGTATATTTAGAAAGGCAGTTTTCACCGCTATGCTGGGTAAAGAAACCAAATGGAGAAATAGAAAAATTCTTTTTAGTTTGGTGGTCCTATAAATAATTATTAGTTTCTAAATTTATTAAAGTATTTATCACTCCAGCGTCTTTTTTTTCTTGATTCACGAAGTAAAAAAAGGAACCTATAAGCATAAGTTCCTCTTTTAAAAATTTATTATTTCTCTTAATTATTCGTCTTCCTCTTCCGTATCGTCTTTAGCTGCTTTATTCCAAATTTTGATTTCGTCATCTTTAGTTAATCCTTCTAAAACCTCAACGTTTACACCATCTGAAGTACCTAACTTTACGTTAACCTTCTTAAATTCTCCATCTGCTTGTTTTACTTCCACATAAGGTTCTTCTGTTTCTTTATCAAACCTTAATAAACCCTCTTTAATAGATAAAACACTGTCTTTTTTAACTAATATAATATCTGCATTTGCACTATAACCAGCTCTAATAAAAAACTTATCATCTAATGAAACATCTGCTTTAATTTTGAATTGAACAGCGCCACCTTCTTCAGTTCCTTTCGGAGCTATAAAATTTAATTTTGCCGGAAACTTTTGCCCTTCAATAGCTCCAATGGAAACTTCTATATCCGTACCTTTTACCAATTTACCAACTTCAGATTCATCTACTTTACCTTCAAAAATCATTTTACTCATATCTGCAATAGAAGCAATTGTAGTTCCTGCATTAAAATTGTTTGCTTGTATCACTTGATCTCCCTCTTTTACAGGAATTTCTAAAATTGTACCAGACATTTGTGCTCTAATATTCGTGTTTGCAGAACCCGATGAACCTGCAGAACCACTTTTTATTATTTGATAATCATTACCGAGGTTTCTAACTTCTTGTTTTGATTGATTGTAAGTTAACTCTACCGCCTCATATGCTGCTCTAGAAATTACCCCTTTTTCAAACAAGCTTTTGTTTCGTTTATAAGATACTTCTGCATTATTTAGACGAATCTTACCATTGTCTAACCTACCTTTTGCACTTATTAAAGATTGTTCGTTTGGCACAACTCTAACAGTTGCAATTAAATCTCCTTTTTTAACCTTTGCTCCTTCTTGAACCAATATTTTATTAATAATTCCAGAAATTTGGGGTTTAATTTCAATTTCCTCTAAAGGGGTTACCTTACCTGTTGCAACTGTTTTTTTAACAATAGTAGCTTTAAATGCTTTTTCTGTTTCAAAAGTTACCGCAGAATTTTTATTCATTTTACCGAACCAAATTAATACGGCAATAAATATAATTGCTATAGTTCCAAATATTATTCCTTTTTTCATTATTAGTTAATTTTTGTAATGTTGGTTTATTTATAATCTAATTAATTTTACTTTTTTTATTCTTCTCTTAACGCCTCTATAGGTCGAATCATAACGGCTCTTTGAGCGGGTATCAAGCCTATTAAAGAACCAAAAGTAACTAATGCAGCTACGGCACCTAAAGCCACTCCTACGTTTACAGTTGGATTTACAAATGGAATACCATCACCGCCTGCAAGTGTTGCATTTACAATCATTAGAACAAATCCAGCAAATATAATACCTAGAATTCCAGCAAGTAATGTTAAAAACACAGATTCTAAAACAATCTGACCTCTAATTTTAGCAGGTGTTGCTCCTACAGCTCTTCTAATGCCTATTTCTTTAGTTCTCTCTTTAACGGTAATTAGTAAGATACTTCCAATAGCAATTACGCCTGCTATTAGAGTAGAAATCCCTACAAACCATGTTAAGAATTTGATTCCTGTAACAAAACCTGTAATTTTCCCAAACATTTCTCCAAAATTAAAGGATCCAAAAGCTCTCTCATCATCGGGGTGCACATTGTGTCTTCTCTTTAAAATTGCTTTTGCATTCTTTTCTACCTCAACAATATTTGCATCTTTACTGGCTGCAATAACCATCCAACCTATATTTTCACCCGTATTATTTATTTTTCGATAAGTTGAAAAAGGTATATATATAGAATCATCTCCTTCAAAACTAGTTCCGTTATCTTTGTAAGTTCCTACCACTTGAAAGAAGCTACCATTTATTTCTAAAAAATCTCCAACAGGTTTTTCATCTTTCTTAAATAATTCATCCACAATTTTTTCCCCTATGATACAAACCTTTCTTTCACTATTTATGTCATTTACATTTATAAACCTGCCATCAATAATTTTCACCTTATTAACATTATCTAAGATTGGGTAATCGCCAAAAAGTTTATATGTTTTTGTATTGGTTTTTCTTTTTACGCTTGCTGGTGGACCTCCAAAAACACCTTGAACATTCCTTGGAACGACAAATTGAACTTCTGGAATTTGTTTTTTAATAGCTTCTACATCTTGTATTTTAAGTCGCATACTTCTACCTCTTTGAAAACCTTTATGGGGTCTTTCTGTTCTTTGTGCCCATAAAAAGATGCTATTGGTTGCCAAGTTTTTAAATTCTTTATCAAATCCGTTTTCCATTCCTTTAGCAGCACCTAAAAGTGTAATAAATAAAAATACACCCCATAAAACGCCAATTACAGTAATGGCTGTTCTTAGTTTGCTTTTTTTTATAGAACCAAATATTTCTTGCCAGGAATCTTTATCAAAAATAAACTTCATAATTATATCTTTTTAATCTTCTCTCATTGCTACAACTGGTTTAATTCTTGCTGCTCTTCTTGCAGGAATAAATCCAGCAATTGCACCTACAAAAATCAATAGAATTGTTGCCCAAACAATGGTACTCGTATTTACTGCCGGATTTGTAATAAAATAATCTTTTAAACCATTCCCCATTTTTTCTAATGCAAAAATTGCGATTAGTAAACCAAAATAACCAGCTAATGCGGTAATCATAATAGACTCTTGTAAAATAAGACCAATAATAGAACTAGGTGTTGCCCCTAATGCTTTTCTTATTCCTAATTCTCTCGTTCTTTCTTTGACAACAAAAACCATAATATTTCCGATAGAAATTGCTCCTGCAAATAAAGTTCCTATTCCAATCCACAAAACAATAAATTGTAACATACTTGCAAATTGCATGTTTTGTTGGTAATCATCAAATACAGATCTTACTCTAATAGCGCTTCTATCCTCTCTTGCTATAAAATATTTTTCTTTTAGAATTTTTTTAATATCTCTCACCATCTTTTTTGCACCATTTACGCCAAGTGCTTTATTGAATGATAAATTAATTTGATCTATATCGGTTGTATTTTTATAAATTAATTGAATCGTTGAAACAGGTGCATATATTAGTCTTTCTTCGTTATCCCCACCAGAATCACTAAAAACACCTACAACTCGATAAGCAATACCGTTTAATTCAATGAATTTACCTAAAGAAGTGACCTTGCCAAATAAATCTTGTTCTACAAGCCTACCAATAACTACAATTCTATTTTTATTTTTGACATCATTCGCATTGATAAATTTTCCTTCATCTACCATTGTTTTCTCTAAAAATTGATGCTCTGGATGCACAGCTCTTACAGTGTAAGAACCTGATTCTTGCCTAAATTTTGCCTGAACACCTTTGTATATTCTAGCACTAATATATTCGATGCTGTTTCCCAATTCTTTTTCTAACAATTCAATATCCTCATTTTCAAATTGAATTTGTCTCCCTTCTTTAAAACCTTTGTATGCTTTTGTTGTTCTTCCAGATCTTACAATAATAGTATTTGTGGCATCATCTGAAAAGAATTCTTCAAAGGTGTTTTTTAATCCATTTCCCATACCAAAAAGTACAGTGAAAATGAAAATTCCTAAAGCCACTGTAAAAGCCCTGTCTCTTATACACATCTCCGAGCCCAC
>OJEO01000670.1_pt1 | contig 11622 bp, 8 predicted proteins | sample 1593621 | NCBI WGS metagenome assembly OJEO01 (sample SAMN05416875, study PRJEB24817) | seawater metagenome | isolation source: Sea water | place: Canada:Atlantic | collected 2013-11
TGTATAAGAGACAGGTGCTAAAAATGACCGAACAGTTATTTATTTATAAAAAAGGTTTGACTGGGGTTAAGCAACTCGGTAATATCCGCATCCGTTGAAACGAGGCAGTTTACTGTTGGTTGAGACAGCATAAATCGGTGATTAGCGCAGCTTGGTAGCGCACTTGGTTTGGGTCCAAGGGGTCGCAAGTTCGAATCTTGCATCACCGACCACTTTTGATTTACATCCCCCCTTAGAATACACAATAAATTGCCAGTTCATAAACTGTTCCTGTGCATATTCTGTGACCGTAACTTTGGCATTAGCTAAGCTAATTAGGTCTAATTACTTACGCGTACATCCAACTTCTAGCTCATATCCTCACCATTGACCGGAACTGATTAACTTTGCCTGTTTAGGGAATTTACTGTCTATTTCCTGTGCTTTTTAAAATCTTTAAACGTGTCTTTTAGTATAAATTCAATAGATGCCTCGTTGAGAAATTCAATGGTGTCCCCATATAAGAAATAGTTATAGAGGGAATGAAATGGTAAAAACTAGGGACAATCACTACGTACCTCAATGGTATCAGAAAGGCTTTTTATTAGCCGGGAAACAGCAACTTCGATATTTGAATATGCAACCTGATACGATTACGTTACCTAATGGGCAAGTTAAAGCTTTGCATGATAAAAAGTGGTGTTATACATCCACTTGCTTCTATAAGACGGATTTGTACACCACCTTCTTTGGAGAAGATGTTAACGACGAAGTCGAGCGAATTCTTTTTGGTGAAATTGATGATAAAGGTGCTAATGCAATAAGAGCTTTTATTCATGATGATGCGGAGCAATGGCGCGTTAATTTCGGAAACTTCTTCTCCTTTATAGACTCTCAAAGAATAAGATCCATTAAAGGACTCGACTGGATACAAAGTAATTATCCTGAACTCAGTCAAGTTGAACTAATGGTTGAGATGCAGAAGCTTCAAAATCTAAATTGCACCCTATGGTCGGAAGGTGTTCGTGAGATTGTTTCGGCAAACGACTCTCCAGTAAAGTTTATAATTACAGACCACCCTGTAACAATCTATAACCATGCATTAGAGCCTGAGTCTAACGAATGTAGTTATCCAAATGACCCATCTATTGCGTTAAAAGGCTCTCAAACAATATACCCATTGGATCAACATCATTGTTTGATCCTTACAAACCTTGAATACGCCCAAGATCCTGAAAATCAAAACCCATTAGAAAATAGAGTCAACCCAGCTAGGATGAGAGAAACTTTATCTAAAACCGACTCTATGATAAGAACTCGAAATTTACCTGAGGAAGATGTTCTTAAAATAAACCTTATTTTGAAAAAACGGGCAAAGCAATTTATAGCTGCAGGAAAAGAAGAATGGCTTTATCCTGAAATGCATATGCAAGAAAACTGGGCTGATTTAAAGGACGTATTATTACCACCTAAAAATCAGATATCTGAATTTTCTGGTGAGATAGTTGTTGGATACGCAGACGGCACATCACACTATCAAGATGCTTTTGGTCGAACAGAAAAAGTAAGTAAACATTTATTAAAAAATACTGATGAAAGCCAGATAAAACCTAATGTTCAATGTGGTTGTGGAAGTGGGATAAAATATAAAAAATGTTGTAGAGACAAGCCTAAGGAACAGAGAACCTCATGGACTGCACTTAGTATTAGAGAAAGAAACTTAGGTTTATACCGTGCTATCAAAGATATTTTTGGACTGAATACAAAAGGTGCAGAATGGGATGACGTGAGAAGAAATATATCTGGTGAACAAATATCGGAATTATACCGATACTATGGATATTTATGGCCACGCTCTACCGATATATACGATTTACTACCAAAACCTGATGAAAAACTAAGAGCCATTTATAGTGGACTTCTAGATCCGAGGTTTATTTGTAAATCAGCCATAGGTATTACTCCTTATTTTGATGAGGTTTTGCTTATAAACCCTCTTATGTACCCGAATGGAATTAATCCGAAATTCAGCCCAGTCGAGCACCCTGAGCAATTCAAGCTTGATACATTAAAGAACGTATTACTGTTACTCACTATTGAACCACTTGTACATAAAGGAATTATAAACTTAATCCCTGACCCAACATCATTTGATGAACATATAAAAAGGGAAATGATACGTATTGTTGAGAACAGAAAAGGGAATACTACGGTTAGCCCAAATGATATAAGTATTTTAGAAAAATTAAATTTCGAAGTCTTTGAACGAGTTATAACATGTTTACCTGAAACAGCTCAAAAGCAACAAATACGACAAAAAATGCCTGAGCTTACCGATGAAAAGGTAAATGAACTACAGCTAAATTTCAAGGAAAAGGCTAAAGCAGATCCATTGGCATTACTTCAAGATTTAGATATGTCTAAAGATGGCCAACTACATTTTTTTAGCTTAGTTCCTAACTATGAAATGGCTATGTTTACTGCCCAAGTTACAGGCTCAATTATAGTGACAGATAGTGAAACTCGTTGGAATGAATTTCAACAAGCTCAAAATAGAGTTGGGGGTTTAGTTGAACTGCCATGGAGCGATGTTAATAATAATATTTATAATAGAGAATTTATTATAAATATGCTCCCCGAAAACAGCTTTAATAACAGTGAGTCGAATGATTTTTCTGATGTTAGGAGTGTTTTTAGAGATATTCAAAACTCAATAAAGCAAAATAAGGATATTTCTGAGGTGCGCTTGGCTGGAATGAGTACATCTCTTGATATTGGTATCCAGAAAATATTAAACAATTCAGATGCCCCAAACTCACCGCATCAAAAAACTAAGTTTCAAAGTATTAGCCCTAGAGGTGGCTTTACAGACAATAATGTTCAGAGGATGTTGATATCATCAAATAGCGAGCAACACATGCCAAGTGTAAACAGTGTACTGTTCATTGAACCACAAAGCATAGTTAGACCAGCTGATGATCCAACTTAAGTTATAGTTTGAATTACATTAACTAAAAAAACTAAATTTTCTATAAACACATGCCCAAACGCCCAACATGTCCATATAAAAGAGTTGGCTAACTAATAAAGTTAGCCTGCACTTTATATTTTAATAAATCATCCAAGATAAACCCAACAATACCACCAAGCGCAGCACCTATTGCTATACCCTGAGGACCAAAGCGCGCTCCTATAAAAGCACCCGTTGTTGCTTCTGCTCTTTATTAGAAAAATGCGCTATCTGAAATGTCATTACTCATTTATTCATTTTCCTTAGATTTTTGTCGTTCATACTGACCACCGTCATTCACCTACAAAAAAGTAATTCGTCTGTCAGTGAAGTGTGTTTGAGATAAGTAAGTCATTACACTTTAAATTTAATGGCGTAATGACCACTGAGTTTTAATGGATTATTGGCTTTAGCTAGACCCTGTCCATAAAAGGGCATGTTGGACGTTTGGTCATCTTATTTTTAAATGACAAACAAAGTTATATTTGAATTATGCGCATATCATGCGCATAATATATACAAGCAATGATTGGAGTGTTAATTATGAATATTACTTTAGGTAAAGAATTCGAGCGAAGAATTACTGAAAAGGTATCTGATGGTTTGTATACATCAGCAAGTGAAGTTATCCGTGATGGATTAAGAATGCTATTTGAAAAAGACGTCGCTAAAAACAAGCAACTTGAAATATTACGAGAAGAAGTAGCGAAAGGTTTTGAACAACTAGCTGCTGGCGAATCATCAAAGCACAGTGTAATGGATATATTTGAACAAGCCTCCCTCTCAGTAGAAGGAAAGTCTACAAACAAGGATGGCAATGTCGAACTATAGGCTATCCCCTTTAGCAGAAGAAGATTTATTTAAAATAATTTCAACAACAATTGAATCTTGGGGAACCACTCAGGCAAAGGTATATGCTCAAACCATAGATGCTGCATTATTAAAACTTGCTCAATATCCTGATTTTGGTAGAGAAAGAAATGAAATTTATAATGGTGCTAGAAGCTTTCCTGTAGAAAAACATATTGTGTTTTATCAAGTCAGTGATAACGGTATTGATGTTGCTCGCATTCTTCATCAACGTATGGATCAATCGAAACACTTCTAGTAGTTATAAGAAAAGCTCTCTGGTACTATTCTGTGAGTATGGAACGCCAATAAGTTACGGTTAAATCCAAGCTATGACATGAGCAACACACGTAAACTCTAGCTTGATACACCTAAATATAACAAAATCCTATACCGATAGCGTGATTGTGATTCCGGTTGTCGAGGGTTCAAGCCCCTTTAGCCACCCCACTCTTTATTCCTAGTAGTGACATGTAAAAGACAAAAAAATATTCGGTGATTAGCGCACTTGGTTTGGGTCCAAGGGGTCGCAAGTTCAAATCTTGCATCACCGACCACTCTCAGTTAAACCTAGCGTATCCTCTCAAAAAAAATCATTTCCCTCTCTCCTGATTAAATTCGAATCATAGTTAGCATTAATGCCACCGAAAAATCCTGTTGCACTATCAAAATAGATAAAAGTTAACTTTTTCGAAAAAACAATAATAAAATGATCGTTTAAAACTAATGTATAAAACACTGGTATTAAAGGTGTTAAGAGCTATTAATTACAACGCTTTGTTTTAATCAAAATTCGCCTTTTTCTGCGGTTGCATTTACTTTTTTTATTCATTATAAGTGATGAGGTATGACCAGTTTTTGTTCATATACATTTTTCTCTATTACAACTATAAAAAAGGTGAAAAAATGATTAAAAAATTTATGCTTTTACTCACTGTCTCAGTGATCGCTACCTGCTGTATATCTATGCCTGCGAAAGCAGATAGTTCAGGAAATACTAAGTATCCCATCGTATTAGTTCATGGTTTATCGGGTTTTGATACTGCTCTAGCCGACTACTTTTACGGTGTTAAAGGCGCGTTAGCTGCCGTTGGTTCGGTACAAGTTTATACACCTCAAGTCTCTGGCTATGAAACGAGTGAAGCGCGAGGGGAAGAGCTATTAACTTATCTCGAAGAGTTAAGTGCCATAACCGGAGCGACTAAATTCAATCTAATTGGTCATTCTCAAGGTGGAATAGACTCACGTTATGTCGCTTCAATTCGTCCTAGTTTGGTGGCTTCAGTAACATCGGTTGGCTCGCCACATTTTGGTTCGGGTACAGCCGATTTTATTAAAGACTCTCCCCTTGAAGGCATTACGTTATCAATAGGTAATGCTGTTGGAACTTTTTTAGCAGCGGCAACTGGTGATGACTCTCAGCAGGCAAATGCTATGGGATCATTAGAAGCGCTGAACTCCACGGATGCAGCAATTTTTAATGCCAAATACCCTGAAGGCTTACGTCAAGGAGCTTGCCAGGAAACCCCTAGTTATAATGCTGGCTCTTGGTGGTGGCCTAATTGGCAAAGCGATTATTCTGTCAATGACGGCGCCCATCAAGTGAATGGTGTTGCTTATTATTCATGGGCAGGCACTTATAATCCCCTCTTTGATTCAAACGTTTTAGATTTGGCCGACGGTTTTTTGTCTGTGACTTACCTAACGATTAATGAAGCCAATGATGGTGTAGTAGGACGTTGTTCTACGCATTTGGGCCAAGTTATTCGTGATGACTACACCATGAATCATGCTGATGAAATCAATGGCATGTTCGGTCTACGCGGTTTGTGGAGTGCAAATCCACTACAACTATATAAAGACCACGCCAGACGCTTAACGGCTGTTGGTCTGTAAAAACATAAAAGGTTCACTGTGTGAACCTTTTACCCCTTTTTTGAAATACTCAAGTATCAAGGTGTTAATTTTGAATCTGAATATATTGAAAATTTCTCTGGTTTTGATCAGTTTGGTTATGTTCGCTATCGCGCTATTTAACAGGTGGGAAAGTAATAAAAATGCAGAACTACAGCAACAGTCAGCAATATTAATTGCTCAAAGTACTACAAATACACCATTAAAACCTGAACTGATTGCTGAATTGGTACTATCACCAGCGGACTCGGTTGCACATGCTGAGTTTACGATAATTTTACCAACATCCTTACGCAATACCCCATTGCCCGAACACCTTGAAATCAATGATGATGGTAGTTTACTCATTAATAAGAAAATTCTTCATCTCTTTGAATTTTATTTATCAGCAATTGGAGAGGAGTCTCTAGAACTCATTATAAACCGGATTAAAAGCAACCTTAGAGAACAATTGACGAGCCAAGCCTTGGATGAAGCGTTACATATTCTTGCAGGGTACTTACAATACCGTAATGAGATCACCGCGATCAAACAAGAGTATAATCAAACTGTTGGCACTAATGAGTATGCCTTTGAACATGTTCTCAATGCCCGAAGTGAACTTATCGAGGCACGTTGGCGCTTTCTATCAAAGGATGTTATCGCCGCTTTTTTTGCACAAGAAGACCAATATGAAAATTATATGCTTGGCATTGCCACGATTACTAAAGATAACCGTTTAAGCAAAGAGCAAAAGGACGATGCTATTGAGCTAGTTACTGCCCAGGCACCTAGTTGGTTGATTGAGCAACAAAATACGGCCAACCAATTAAATGAATATCGACAACGCTATAGTGAACTAGTTTCTCGAGGTGCGAGTGATAGCGAGGTTAGAATACTCAGGGAGCAGGAGTTTAGCAGTGACGTTTCGGATAGATTATCAACGCTTGATACTCAGCGATTAGACTGGCAGCAACGGCTAAGCGACTACAGGGTTGAGTTGGACACTATTATGGCTATTGAACCAGATCGCCAAGCTCAACAAACAATGGTCGATGAATTACGCAGCCGACACTTCACTGCGCAAGAAACAAAACGGGTGAATGCGCTTGATAACAGTTTTTTATAACAACAGTATTATTGTGCTGCTCATTGTTTCCCTAATAAGTTTGAAATAGCCTTGGCACTCACTGGTTTACTGAAAAAATAGCCCTGTGCATAATCACAACCAAGCTCTTGAAGCATAGTAAATTGCTGCTCACTTTCAATGCCCTCAGCTGTGATTTTATGTTCGAGATTGTGCCCCATTTCTATCATCGAACTAACCAAGAGTTTTGCTTTATGGTCGACAAGAATGTCATCGATAAAATATTTGTCAATTTTTAAGTAGTCTACATTAAGGTGTTTCAGTGAAGCGAAGGACGAATAACCTACGCCGAAATCATCAATTGCCAGTAATACACCCAGTTCTTTTAAATGTTCAAAAACGGCAAGATTTTCTGGATTAGTCTGTATCACCCCTTCCGTAACTTCTAGTTCAAGCTCACCCGGTAAAATTCCCGTTTCTTTAATGATGCGTTTGATCAGTGGCACCAAATCACTATCAAGAAAATGACTTGGTGATATATTAACCGCCATAATAATTGAAGAAAAGCCAGCCTCCTTCCACAACGTCGCCTGATCACAAGCTGTTTTCAAAACCCATTCTGTTAAAGGTTTTATCATGCCTATTTGTTCAGCCATACCGATAAAGTCTACCGGAGAAATCTGACCGAGCACTGGATGATGCCAGCGAGATAAGGCTTCAACGCCTATAATACTGCCGGTATGAATATCAACTTTTGGTTGATAAACAAGTGACAGTTGTTCCTGTTCTATTGCTTCTCTTAAATGTTGCTCTATTTTAAAGCGGTATTCTGCTTTATCGGTTAACTCCTTCTTATAAAAAGCATACCTGTTTTTCCCAAGATCCTTGGCCGCATATAACGCAGTATCCGCCGCTTTTAATATTGTATGTAGATCAACACCATCATCGGGATAGTGCGCAATACCAATACTGCAGGCTGGTGTGAACTTTCTTCCAGCTAACTCTACCGGTTTTGATATCAGCTCAAGACAACGTTGTGCAACGTGAGCAGCACCATAATCATCCATCACATTATTAACGGCAATACAAAATTCATCACCGCTGAGTCGAGCAATATAGTCAATTTCACGGCATGCGCTTTTTAATCGCTGTGCAACTTTTTTGAGCAGTAAGTCACCAATGTCATGGCCTAAGCTATCGTTAACCGTTTTAAAATTATCAAGGTCAATATATAACAGACCAAATTTATTCTTTTTACGTGCTGATAATTTTACTAACGCTTCAATGTTTATATAAAAATGAGGGCGACTAGAGAGACTAGTGAGCTCGTCGGTATACGCTAAGTCTTGAATACGCTTTTGACTTTGTTCTCGCTCCATAACAATACCAGCAAGTCGAGCTGCAGCTCTAAGGTCATTAGATTCTTGTTCGTTCGGCAAAGCGGGATAGTCATGATACATACCAAAAGCGCCTAGAACTTTTCCAGAAGAGCTTTTGATCGGCTCTGACCAACAACTGCGCATACCATAAGGCAGTGCAACGTGCTTTAGCTCAGCCCACTTAGGATCGGTTTCAATGTTTTCGACAAGTACACGTTTTCCGGTATATGTAGAGCTACCACAGGAGCCCACTTCTGGACCATATTCAAGACCATGCACGGCATTACAATAAGGTTTTGGTAAGCTGGGTGCCCCTGCATGAAGCAGTTTACCTTTATCTAATTCAAGCATTGAACAGCGTAATCCCGAATGGCGCTCTTCGTACATTAATGCAATTTCATCATAGATTGTCGATGCCGGTTTACCTTGAGCAATTAATTCAAGAATTTTGGTATTTCTATCATTGAAAAATTCTGATTTCTTTTGTTGTGTTATATCAACATGGGTGCCAACTAAACGTACTGTCTCGCTATTTGTACCACGGGAGACTTTAAATGCACGAGAGCGAATAAAAACATCATGACCTGCTTTATGTCGCATACGCATTTCAACTTCAAATGTGTCTACTTCCCCAGATAAAAATTTTTGAACATCTTCTAACACAAAGCCTTTATCATCAATATGAACCATTTCAGCCCATGTGCTTAATTTATTTTCAAGCTCATGTTCACAATAACCCAACATACTTTTCCAACGAGGAGAGTAATAAACCTCATCCGTTGCTAAATCCCAATCCCACAGACCGTCGGAAGCACCGCGCATAGCAAGAGCAAAGCGCTCTTCGCTATTGAGCAGCTCGGCAGTTCGAACATCCTTACTTAGCTGTGCAGCAGCAAGCTCAGAACGTAATTGCTCAATTTCTTTTTGTAGTTTTGTTTCTTTATTAGCTATTTCTGTCATACATCCTCAAATTACTGCATCAAACAATTCAGACCTGTAGAGTTCGATTATTTGTAAAGCCTAACTAGGAAAAATGACATTCCTTCACGTATTTAAACTAGCAAATAATACTAAATACACAAAGCTGTATATTTGTGGTCAGAGCTGTTTATATTCGTTTGGGAATAAGCAGAGTGCTTTCATTAACATTATTAATCATAGATGACTTTTGTTAGTTTAATTATTTTACAATCTAACTCAGTAACGGCTATAACTAAGCGTTTCTATTTACAAACTATTCATACTAAAACTAAGTTAAGTGGCTAACTACGCTCTAACGTTGTTAATTACTGCTAACTTTATCGTCGTCGTATTAATAAATCACTATACAAAGATGACTTATTGTTTTAAAAATAAGTTACCTAGGCAAATCAATTAGTAATAAATGCGCATACCCAAAGTTATATTTACCCCCAAAGCACACAAAGACATTGGGATAGAAGTCATTGAATTGTCTGATATATATAAGCGTTCTCATGATGAAACTGATAGCTTTATTTCAATGCCACATCGAATAAACTTTCATAATTTATTGTACATAACGCAAGGTCATGGAACACACTTTATTGATTTCAATACCTATACAATTCAAGCTGGCAGTGTTGTTTTTATTAATAAAAATCAAGTTCACGCATTTGATTTAATCAACCAACCACAAGGTAAACTGATTATTTTTACTGATGAATTCCTTGATACTATTTTTACCACGATTAAAACACCTTTATCTGCTCATAACTACCTGCTTAGCTCCTATTCCCCTGCCTTTTCTTTATCAAAAGAAACAAGAAGTAGCTGTGACGTATTGCTCGCAGAGATTATCAATGAATATCAGGTGAAAAAACCTAATTTGAATTTCTTGAACTTAATATTTTCTGCAGTATTAACCAAACTATCAAATGAACGGCCGCGATCTTATGAGCACTATTTGAGTGAATCTCGAACGGAAAAATTTATGACATTTATTCAATTACTTGAAGTAAATTACACCAACACACGCGATGCAAAAATATATGCTGACATGTTGCATATGACATATAAGTCGCTTAATCAAATTTGTAAGCTGGCAACAAAACAAACAACAAAGCAGCTAATTGATGCGTATGTCATTTTAGAAGCAAAGCGAAAACTTTCGATTGAAAATATCCGCGTGCAGCAACTTGCTGACGAATTAGGTTTTGATGAGGTTACTAACTTCGTCAAATACTTCAAAAAGAATAGCCTTCTTACCCCTTCGCAATTCAAAAAATCAATCCAAGGTTAGCTATTTACCATTTTTGCGCCTCAATTCACCTGAACAGTTACTAAGCAACCACATATAATTTCCTCATCTTATTTAGAAGGAAATAACGATGAAAAAGAGCTTTTTAACAACTGTTGTTGCAGGAGTGTTAGCCATCACTGCCTGTAACGCTACCCCTGTGAATTCGGAGATAAAAATGAATATATCAAACAAAGAAAAAGCCGTTGCCTTACTTAATAGTATTGAAACCGGCGACCAAAACGCTATTGGTTATGTAAACCCAGCAAAATATACTCAGCACAATCTAGCAATAGGCGATGGTTTAGCTGGCTTTGGTGCCGTTTTACAAGCCTTACCTAAAAATAGTGCTAAGGTAAATGTAGTGCGTTCATTTACCGATGGGGAATATGTATTTACCCATACAGATTATAACTTTTTTGGCCCAAAAATTGGTTTTGATTTGTTCAAATTTGAAGACGGCTTGATTGTTGAACACTGGGATAATTTAGACGAAAAATCAGCAACACTAAATCCAAGCGGCCGTAGTCAAATAGATGGTCCAACGGCAATTGAAGATTTAAATAAGACAGATGAAAACAAAGCATTAGTAGCAAAATTTGTTGATACCATATTAGTTAACGGCCAATTTGAGCAGTTAAACACCTTCTTTGAGGGGGATTTTTACCATCAGCATAATACCGCAATCGCTGACGGTTTATCCGGATTAGGCCAAGCATTAGAAGCAATGGCTAAAAATGGCATAAAAATGGTCTATACCAAAAACCATAAAGTACTCGGTGAAGGAAATTTTGTCTTAAGTATCAGTGAAGGTACTTTTGCTGATCAGCCTACTTCATTTTATGATTTATTCCGTGTTGAAAATGGAAAAATTGTTGAGCACTGGGATGTAATGGAAACGATTATTCCAAAAGCACAATGGAAAAATACCAACGGTAAATTCGGCAATTTGTAATTAGTTTACTTGAAATAATAAAGAGAGATATAGCGCACTCCAACTTGATATCTTTCTTTATTTAAAGCTGAATTTTAATTTTCGTTTAACGTAACTTTTAATAGAGTAGGCATACATTGATAACTAGTCAGTTAACCTCTAATCCTGTTCATTTTTCGCATTTATAGCCTGTCTCTTATACACATCTCCGAGCCCACGAGACCTCTCTACATC
>OJEO01000671.1_pt1 | contig 11609 bp, 10 predicted proteins | sample 1593621 | NCBI WGS metagenome assembly OJEO01 (sample SAMN05416875, study PRJEB24817) | seawater metagenome | isolation source: Sea water | place: Canada:Atlantic | collected 2013-11
GAGATGTAGAGAGGTCTCGTGGGCTCGGAGATGTGTATAAGAGACAGGTTTTACAAGAAACGGCAAAAATAAGGCTTACAACGGAAACAAGTATCGTTTTTTTCATCTTTAAAAGGTTGATTAATACCCAAGCAAATTAGTAAATTTGTATGTAACTTAAAATAAAAAGATATGTTCGGAGATATGATGACTAAATTGAAGGAAGCTCAAGAAAAAGTAGAAGCGACCAAAAAAAGATTGGATACAGTTCTTGTAGATGAAAAAAGCAGTGACGGCTTATTAAAAATAACATTAACGGCCAATCGCGAAATCAAGAAAATTGAAATTGACGATTCACTTCTTGAAGATAAAGAGCAATTAGAAGATTATTTAATTGTGAATTTAAACAAAGCCATTAAAAAAGCGACCGATGTAAATGAAGCTGAAATTGGCGCTGTAGCCAAAGAAGGCATGCCAAATATTCCAGGAATGGATATGTTTAAATAAGTCAAGAAACTTTTTAAAAACGAAGAGCCAAGATTCAATAAAATCTTGGCTCTTCGTTTTTCTAGTCTTGATTTTTTATAAATGCGTGTTTAAAAACTCGAAATGACCTTTTGTTTCCCTTGACGGACTATAACCAGAGATTCGCCCTACTTCTTTTCCGTTAGGGTTGAGCATTACTATTTTCGGAAACGTCTGTTGTTTATTATATTTCGCAATAATAGACTTATTATAATCTAATTGTTCTTGAGAGAGAATCTCTACTCTCCTAGGATAATCAATGACTACCAGTACTAAATTTTCTGCCTTGTCTATAAATTCAGGACTTTCAAAAAAATCTTCTTTCAATTTTTTACAAGGCGCACACCAATCACTGCCCGTAAAATAAATCAAAACCGGTTTATCTTCTTGTTTTGAAATATCTTGTGCTTCTTCTAGGTTAGTATGCCAGTTTAATTTATTATTCTTCATTTGCGCAGTCGCAATTGTTGTAATAAAAAATAAGGCAAGTATTATAACACGTTTCATAGTCTTTCTTCTTTTCAGTTAAAGTAAACACAATTCATGCCAAATAAAAACAACAACCCCTTTTTTACCATAATAAGGGCTTGTTTTAACATTAATATTGGTCAATTTTATAATACTTTTTAGGTATCTCGCTCATATTCGTTAAATCCTAAAGGTAAATTCAGTGATCGCATTTTTTGGTCGGTTGGTGTTAAACTATCTTTAAAACTGTTGATGATAAGCTTAATAGCTTCATAAAATGATTTTTTTTTCGGATATTTAAGTATTCAAATTAATTTTAACCATAAATAAAAAAATATGTTCGAACTAAAGAAAAAAGGAGATCAGTATCATTTCAACTTAAAAGCGAGTAATGGTCAAGTAATTTTAACTAGTGAAATGTACAACTCTAAAGCCGCTGCTAAAAACGGAATTGAATCCATTCAGAAAAATTGTGGCGACGATGCTCGATATGAAAAAAAGACTGCTAAAAATGGTAAGTTTCACTTCAATTTAAAATCTACCAACGGACAAATCATCGGCAGCAGCCAAATGTACTCAGCTGAAAGTGGTATGAACAACGGTATTGAATCGGTTAAGAAAAACGCACCAGGAGCGGACGTTAAGGAAGTCGAATAACTAACACCTTTCTTTTAAAATTAAAAAAGCTCCTTTTCTGGAGCTTTTTTAATTAATTATACTTTGATAATATATCTAAAAACCGCTCGTGCATCGCATCGGTATAATCCAAATGCGTCACCACACGAAGTTTCCCTTGCCCCATATTACTTATGATAATGTCTTGTTTCTGTAGATCGTCCATAAATTTTTCTTCGGAAAATTCTTCTTTTAAGTAAAAGATAACAATGTTCGTTTCAGTAGGTTCTACTTTTGAAACATAAGCTTGCTTTGATAACACGTTAGCAATTTCAGAAGCTTTTTTATGGTCTTCTGCCAATCGCTCAATATGGTTTTCAAAAGCGTATAATCCGGCAGCTGCCATAAAACCTATTTGTCGCATGCCACCGCCCAACACTTTACGAACGCGCATGGCGTTTTGCATCAATTCTTTTTTTCCGAGTAACAGCGTTCCCAAGGGCGTCCCCATTCCTTTACTTAAGCAGATGGTTAACGTATCGAATAGCTTCCCGTAGTCTTTTGGGTTTTCTTTTTTGGCCACGATGGCGTTCATTAATCGAGCGCCGTCCAAATGAAGTCCTAAATCATGTTTATCACAAACTTTTCTGATTTTCTTTATTTCTTCAAAATTATAACATGCACCACCACCTTTGTTAGTCGTGTTTTCCAAACAGACCAATATGGTCAATGGGCTGTGGTAAAAATCTGGCGGGTTGATGTTTTCTTCCACCTGTGCAGCGGTAATCATGCCGCGATCACCATCCACCAATTTACACGAAACACCACTATTAAAAGAAGCACCGCCGCCTTCATAATTAAAAACATGCGCCCATTTATCACAAATTAATTGCTCTGCAGGTTGGGTATGCAATTTTATAGCCGCTTGATTAGCCATACTTCCAGTTGGAAAAAACAAGGCTTCGTCCATGCCAAAAAGATCGGCTACATAGGTTTCCAGTTTGTTTACCGTTGGGTCTTCTTTATATACATCGTCCCCAACTTCGGCTTCCATAATGGCTTGCAACATTCCTTTGGTGGGTTTGGTGACGGTGTCACTTCGTAAGTCAATTTTCATTAATCTTTTTATTTTATTTTCTTCTTAATTTAGGTTCCGTTTCTGTAAGTACGCTATCAATCATTTTATCGAGGGCAATCAAGTTTAGTTGCTGATTATACTCATAATTGAGATTGGCCTGTCTAGAATCGTTTGTTATATCAAACTCCTCAAACCTTTGTGTAAAGGTACCCATTGCTGTTGTAAATGAAAAAGCGTGTGAGCAAGGATATACTTTTGTCCGTTGTGTTGGATAGTTATGAGGGGTGGCAACTTTATATTCTTTAACCGAATTATTTTTAAGCGCTTCTTTATGTTTCAAAAAATAATCAAACAATTCATTATTTTCCAATTTCAGTTTTATAAAAGCACCACAATTATCAGCTTTTGTAATGTAGGTTGCATCATTTTCTTGCCAAAACAAATAGTATTCACTGAAATTTCCGTTTGTAAAGCATTTTTCTTGATCATTCAGCGTAATAATTCGAGTCTCCCCCAAACAAGTCCGATTGGTATAAAAATAGTTTTCAATGTTTTGATTCGCTAACGTTTCAGTTATGTCCGAAATAATAGAAAGCGGCTTTTTCTCTGTGTTCTTTTGTGCAAAACTAAGAGTGCTTATAAGTATGGTAAGCAGTAATAAATATGGTTTCATAACAAATTGATTTACTTGGTTCGTAATATCTAAAGTTATAAAAATAGGCTGAATTAATTTCCGCTTGCCGACTTAAATCCTATTTTTGTTTTTTTGAATGAAATTGTAAACAAAACAAACCGAAACACAATATGATTACGAACGATCAACTCCAAGACCTTAAGGATCGCCTAGATGCTTTAAGGCAGTATCTTTGACGTAGCTGGAAAACGAATAGAAATACAAAACGACGAAGAAAAAACCTTCGATCCTCACTTTTGGGACAACCCACAAGAAGCCGAAGTGTTTATGCGACAACTTCGGAATAAAAAAAAGTGGGTAGATGATTATGAAGAAGCCGTAAACTTTACTGAAGATACTGAAGTAATTTTTGAATTCTTTAAAGAAGGTGAAGGCGAAGCTGAAAACGTTGAAAAGCGTTTTAATAAAGCCCTCAAAGCTGTTGAAGCACTTGAGTTTAAAAATATGTTGAGTGAAGAAGGTGACGATTTAAGTTCCGTATTACAAATAACAGCAGGTGCCGGTGGTACTGAAAGTTGCGATTGGGCTAGTATGCTCATGCGTATGTATATGATGTGGGCCGAAAAGAATGGTTTTAAAATAAAAGAACTGAATTATCAAGAAGGTGATGTTGCTGGTATAAAAACCGTAACACTAGAAATTGAAGGAGACTATGCTTTTGGTTGGCTTAAAAGTGAAAATGGAGTGCACAGATTGGTGCGCATCTCCCCTTTTGACAGCAATGCCAAACGCCACACTAGTTTTGCCAGTGTATATGTCTACCCGTTAGCAGATGATTCTATAGAAATTGAGGTAAGCCCGGGTGATATTTCGTGGGATTTTGCACGAAGTAGCGGTGCTGGAGGACAAAATGTAAATAAAGTGGAAACCAAAGCTATTTTAACACACAAACCCTCTGGGATTGTGATTCATAATTCTGAAACGCGCTCCCAATTGGAAAACCGGCAAAAGGCCATGCAAATGTTGAAATCACAATTGTATGAGATTGAATTACGGAAACAACAAGCGCAGCGTGCCGAGATTGAAGATAGTAAAATGGCCATTGAATGGGGCTCACAAATACGAAACTATGTGCTTCATCCCTATAAACTTATTAAAGACGTTCGTACAGGCCACGAAACAGGAAATACCGATGCTGTGTTAGATGGAGATTTAGATGACTTTTTAAAAGCGTATTTAATGATGACTGGACAGAAGGAAAAAAGTGATGAGTTATAGTCGCATAACAAAAAACAGTAACCATTTTTAGAAATGAAACTTAAAAAAAGAAGAAAGCTCGTAAAATATGTAAACATTCTGGATAGGCCTATTTCTTTTAACCCTTTTCTCTTTAGCCGAAACTTTCTATTGTGGGCATTGTTAGGATTATTGGGTGGCGTTATTGCCGGAGTATATTGGATTGTTTTAGAGTTTTTAACGCATCAAATCGCTTTTTTTGAAGGTTGGCAAGTAATTCCAGCAATGGCAATATGTGGGTTGTTGGCAGGGATAATTATTCACTTTATTGGTGATCCTGGTGAAATACAGTTAATTGTCAATAATATTCGCTTTAATAAAGGGAAACTAGATCCAAAGAATAATCCATCGATGATACTTTCTTCACTGCTTTGTGTGGCCTCTGGTGGTAGTTTAGGTCCTGAGGCACCTTTAGTACAGGTAACAGGGTCTACAGGAACTTGGTTAGGAAAGATATTTCGGTTAAAAGGAGAGGATCGACGCTCCCTTAGTATTGCAGGAATGGCTTCTGGTTTTACGGCCTTATTTGGTGCTCCTTTAGGCGGTAGTTTATTCTCTTTGGAAATATTACACCACAAACACGCTGTTGAGTATTACAAAGCCATTATTCCTGCTTTTGTAGCAAGTTGTTTTAGTTATGTAGTTTTTGCATTAATTATTCATTTGGGCATCGGTCCTACTTGGGAACTACCAGCCTATGAAATGGAATCGACTCATGATTTTCTATTTGCTGTTCTTTTTGCTTGTTCAGCTGCAGTAATTGCGTGGTCATTTATTTTCTGCACGAAGTTTTTAAAAAACATCTTCGAAAAATTATATGTTCCTATTTATATAAAAACACTAATTGGAGGGATCATTTTGGGGGTAATCGCATTTTACCTTCCCATAACCCGCTATTTTGGACATCATGAAATTAACGAGTTACTCTTTAGTGAGTTTTCAATACCATTGCTTTTAGCTATACTTGTCTTTAAAATAATAGCCATTTCAGTAACGGTTACTTCGGGGTGGCGTGGTGGTTTTATTATTCCGCTCTTTTTTGTGGGGGCAACCTTAGGGCTTATTATTCATAAAATTTTTCCTTCCGTTGATTTATCATTAGCGGTTATTTGTTGTATGGCATCGGTTAACGCTTGTGTTACCCGAACGCCCATGAGTACAACAATACTTTTAGCGACATTAACAGGATTCACGTATTTTATTCCTATTCTTTTTGCCAGTTTAACAGGTTACTTTTTAGCCCCTAAAATACCGTTTATTGGAGCACAGATGGATAAAAAGTTAAAGAAGGAGTAGTTCTTTGAAATTAATATAAAAAAACAAAGAGAACAAAATGATATTTCACATTTTAGTTCTCTTTGCTATCATAATTCTTTAGTGAGTATTACCTCTCTAAGTTCAATGGGTATTTTCTCAGTTGTTTTAACTTTAGCACCCCAATATGATAGTATAAATCTAATAAATTAAAAACAACATAACATACTTGTTATGAGTTTTTTAACAATAATTATTCTACTGTAAATGTTTTTTGAATGGAAACGGGTTCTCCTTTTTCAGAAAAACCTTCTAAGCTAACTTCAAAAGTTCCTTTAACATTAGATGTATAAAACGTTTTAATTATTTTATTTTCTGTAAAAGTAACATCTGGCTCCCACAGTAATTGCACTCTATAATCAGGGATTCGTTTTGAAGGTTCTTTTAAAATATTGACAGATTCATACTCTTTCGCAGATAAAGGTGCTGTTAATTTAAACTCTTTCATATAACCATCGTGTACTATTGGTCTAAAGTCACCTTTTTTGGTTTCTATTACAATAACATCGCTATAAATTTTGGGACCAAACCTATAAGCTTCATTAAGAATACTAATGCTTTTAATTTTATTGGCATCGTAGTTTACTACCTCACTATTGTTCTGTATTAAAAACCCATCCATTAAAACTAATACATCGAGTGATTTATAAAGGCCGCTAACATCGGTCGCAGCTCTATCAAATACTTCGAATGTATATTCATTTCCTTTCTTTTTAATCGAGGCATTTTTTATTACTTCAACAAATGTTTCTTCAACAGTATTAAAACGAGTATAACTATCTAAGACATAGTTTGTTCCTATGGTATCATACCATCTACTGTTGTTTCTTTCATCAATAATTTTATTTTCTTTTGAACTGAAATACGCATTTTCAATTTGCGATTGAATACTGCGGTTTTGTAGCCAATCCTTTATTTTAGGATCCATAGTAATAACCACCCCCTCTTCTTGAAGTTGTGGCCTGAGTTCATTTTTATCTAACACTATTTTGTAGTCAACCTTATTAGGCTCGTTAATTTGAATGATACAGTCTTCGGTGTAATAAGGCTGCGTTATGGAAAAGTAAAATCGACCATTTTTGTTGGTGACTGCATTTTTAAAAATATAATTCACGCCAGGTATTGTAAGGGATACGTTTTTGTTGCTGACGGATTTATTTCCAGAGGTAGAAATAACTTTTCCTGTAATTAATTCTCCGCGTAGTTCCGGTATTCGGAAAACAGTATTCTTCTGTTTTAATTTAGTTACAGTGTTACGGTCGTCAACAATCTGTACCGGATCAAGTTTCCGAACAGACAATACGTAGTCTCCATCAGCTAAAACATTAGAATTAACAGTTATAGTGGCCTTTTTACGGGTTTTATAGGACTGTTTATTGGTTTGTAGAGAAAGCTCCTTGTCGCTGCTTTTGTTGGCATTGGGTAAAAAATCATTTCTAAATTTTATCTGTACGCTATCTTTACCTGCCTTCTGACCATCATTTTCAATTGACTTTATATATGGGTTTATTATATAAATCTGTTTTTCAGAAAGGCCATTTTTTTCATTGTTCAAGGAAGAGTTGGTATATGCTATAAGTCTATAAACACCGGAATTTAAGGTAGCTGGAATAAAAAAGGTTCCGGTTGCGGTGCTTTGTTTCAATTTTAGTTTATGATTAAAAACAATAGAGTCTTCTTTTGTTCGTAATGAAACATACACTAACTTACTTAAATCACTTTTGTCATTATTAAATGTAAAATGATTATATGCCTTATAGAGTAGTGATTCACCTGCTAATAATAGGGTAGTGTTTACAGTTAGTGCTGTTTTCTCTTCAGGAAAGCCCTCTTTTTTTAATGAAGTATCACTAGGGGCTACCTGTCCCCTACTTATAAAAGAGAAACATACTATTATAACAAATAAAAAAGTTTTATACATAATTAATCTTCCCAATAATCTGGTTTAACATTCGAAGAGAATAACGTGCAATAACTACATTCTCCCTGCACAATATAATAAAGGGGAAACCCTCCTTCAACAACTTGATAATCATTAAACATAAGCTTTTCTCTTAAAAATTTCCGTTCATTTCTATCTTCGTCCAATACTGTATTATCACGATAGTCCAGTCTATATACTTGGCATAAATCATAAAAATAAGGAGGTTTTTCAAGGCCGACATCTTCATAATTAAAGAAGGTTCTTTTTGTAGTAACGGGAGAAGCTTCAAAAAAACCTAATACTTTTTCTTCTTCTGGATTTTGGACCGACGTTATATTTCCTGTTACGTAGCCTGGTTGTCCTTGTGACAATAGGCTCTCTACACTTCCCAATTCTTTAATAGTTTCATAAAAAGTGTAGGCTTCGAGGCTTTGTACGTATTGTTTTACTAATATGCTGTATTGATCCCTAATTAGACTGTTTTCTTCGTCTAAAAAACGAACCGGGAAGTGAAACACTTCGTTTTCAGTAAGATCGCTCGTGGCTGTTTGAATAATCCCTGTTGAATATTGAGAAGAATAACAGACGTCTTCCGGTTCTTTTTCGGTCAATATTATATCATACTCCCCAGTTTGTTCATTATAATTTACTATTTCTGCATCTAAAGTAATGGAATAAAGGGTCACAATTTTATAGGTTTCTTCATATTCATACCGAAAATACTTAGCTTTTCCTGTTAAGTCTTTGCTATCCACATACACTTGCGCTCCTCTTTTCCCTTCTTCTTCATAGAATTCTGCATACACTTTATCTATTTCTACTTTTTGTGGCAATGTTACAGGTGCTGACGTGTATTTCTTACCGTCATTGGTTGTTATGTTTAGGGTGTATTCCACATCTTTATCAACTTTAAATTCGTCATTGGAAAGATAGCTTCCAGTTTCAGTATCGAGCGAGAAACCGTACTGTCTTCCATCATTAGTTATAACAGCTACTGTTGCATTTTCTTCTATTAGTATGTCTGTATTTTCAAGTGTAGAAGTTCTCGACAATTTAACTTCTTGTGTTTTTAATTCGTCTGTAAGGCTGCTTTCTACTACTAAAACACTTTCAAAGTCTCTAGTTTCAATTTCATAAGGTTCTGTACACCCTTTAAATAAAAGTGTAAATGAAATAAGTATTATTAATATTGTTATCTTCTTTATCGACATGTTAAAACTTGAAATTATAGGTTATTGTTGGAACCGGCACTGAAAAAATAGAGGTTTTAAACGCTTTTATTTTTCCATCTTCATTTACAAAAAATACCGAATACGGATTGTTTCTGCCCAATACATTGTAAACCGAGATATTAACAAAGCTATGTGCTAACTTATTCTTTTTGTGGTTTCCTTCAATATTTACACCTAGATCTAAACGAAAATAATCAGGTATTCTAAACTCATTACGATCACTGTATAATACTTGTTCTTCGCCTGCAAAATTAAACCGTCCTATAGGGTATGTTACTGGTCTACCTGTTTTGTATGTGAAGTTAGTGGAAATACTATATCTTTTTGTAATCTTATAATTTGCTACTAAGGAAAAATCATGAGGCTGATCATAATTAGCGGAGAAATAATCACCATTGTTAACCCTTTCTTCGTTAAGCTCACTATCCAGTTTTATAAATGATCTTGAATAACTGTACCCAACATATCCATTTAATCTTCCTTTTGTTTTTTTCATTAAAAACTCAACTCCATATGCTTTTCCTTCGCCTTGGAGTAATTCGGTTTCTAAATCTTCATTTAAAATTAACTGTGCTCCAATTTTATAATCCAATAGATCGTCCATTGTTTTATAATACCCTTCTAAACTAAGCTCTAAGTCTTCATCTAAAATATTCTTAAACAATCCTAAAGAGTATTGATTCGCTCTTTGTGGTTCAATATTTAAGTCTGACAATTTCCAAATATCGGTTGGAGACATCGTGGTATTGGTAGATAATAAATGTAAATATTGAATGGTTCTATTATACCCTCCTTTTATAGAGTAATCGTTTCCTAACAAATATCTTCCCGAAATACGGTATTCCAGTCCACCATAAGTTTTAATTACTTCATTATTCCCATAATTTTTCACTTCGGTAACCGTGTTTTCATTTTTAGGAACGCCTTCAACATATACATTTTGAGAAGCTTCTCCCAAAGCAGCATAAAAAGAGTACCGGAGCCCAGCATTGATAGAAAGTTTATTGTTTACCTCAATAAGATCTGAAATGTATAAAGCAGACTCCAAACCTTTTTCTCGCTGTATGGTTTTAGGCTCTACGTCTGATATTGAACCTAAAGGTTCTATTGTCCCAGGATCTATATTATACAATTTACTACTTGCTCCGTAACTGAATTTATGGGTTTCATTTAAATTATAATTAAGGTTAAGCTTAAGCTGACTTTCATTTAATACATATCCAAAATTAAAATCATCATTTTCGCTCGCATCATATTCAATATCATATTTGTACTGACTATTAACAAATAAGAGTTCCCCCCTATTTTTATCGTTAAACGTATGGTTCCATTTTAATGATAAGGCTCTGTTGCTATAATCGAAAACGGAGTCGGATGTAATACTGAACCTATCTTTACTATAATACACTGTCCCTTGAACAGAGTTGTCTTTATCAATATCGTGTTTGTATTTTACTATAGCATCATAAAAAGAGGCTTCGCTATTGTTTAATGATTCTTCATCTAAATTTTTTAAAATATAATCTGAATAAGTTGCCCTAACACCTGCAATGACCGAAGATTTCCCTTTAACTACAGGAAGTTCTACAGCTAAATTAGCGGTAATAGGCCCTACAGAACCTTCACCTGCAATTTCTTCTGTGTTTCCGCGTTTGGTTTCTATATCAAATACTGAGGACAAACGACCTCCATACTCTGCAGGAATACTTGCTTTAAAAATTTCTAAACTTCCGGTTGTAAATGGATTAACAGCAGAGAAGAACCCTAAAAAGTGTGACGGGTTATAGATTACTGCATCATCTAAAAGTATTAAATTTTGATCTGCTCTTCCTCCCCTAATATTAAAACCGCTTGCGCCTTCTCCTGCTGTTTTTATTCCTGGTAAGGTAGTAGCAACTTTTAATAAATCGCGTTCTCCTAATACAAGAGGAATGGTTTTAATTTCTTCAACATCAATTGTAGTAACCCCAACGACAACATCTTTTACGTTAGCATCCCTTTTCGATTCAATGACTACTTCATCAAGTGCTTCAGCATTTTCATCAATGGTTAGATTTAACCTTCCATTTCCATACACAATTACATTTTTATAGGTTTTATTAAAACCTAGTAAATTAGTTTCTAATTTGTTAAGCCCATAAGGCAATTTTATGCTATAAAACCCATTTTTGTTTGTTATTGCATATCTAGATCCATTTGTGGTAGATATAGAAACACTTGAAAGAGGTTTATTTGTTTTAGAGTTTTTAATAACTCCAGAAATCTCAAAAACTTTGTTTTGAGAATTAGGTTGTTGTTTTCCTATGGTTATAATGCTTCCACTTTGCTGTGTTGTTTCTTCCTCATATTCTTCTTTGAAAATTGGTGCTTTATTTGTTTGCGTTTCAACTTCTTCATTTTCTTCATTACTCTTCTCCTGTTCTCCAAAATAGTTGGAAGGCAACTCTTGGTAAACAATACTGTTGTTTAGCAGAATTATTTTCTTTTCTTTAAAACTGTCTCTTATACACATCTCCGAGCCCACGAGACCTCTCTACATCTCGT
>OJEO01000673.1_pt1 | contig 11547 bp, 10 predicted proteins | sample 1593621 | NCBI WGS metagenome assembly OJEO01 (sample SAMN05416875, study PRJEB24817) | seawater metagenome | isolation source: Sea water | place: Canada:Atlantic | collected 2013-11
GAGAACCTCATTATTTAACAAACGATATTGCCGTTGACACCAAACAATTACAAAAGCACTACAAAAATGTAATTGGAAAAAAATCAGAATACTCTTAATCTCAATATTTTCTTCTTTTCGCGTTAACATTTAATTAATTGAATTTTTTGTTAATGTCCCTTTTGTTGCTGTTTATAAGTAATTGGAACACAATGAGTGTCGTTAAATTTTAGTTAACAAACAAAATAAAACTCTCTTGAAGTCATTTTCAGTTGTATCTATAGACAATAATTAAAAACAAAACTATGAAAACAATTAAAATTTTAACACTTGTCCTAAGTACGTCACTATTTATTTACTCTTGTAGTGATGACGATTCAGTGAACGATGATGATGGACCTTCAGCAGATTTAAGATCAGAAGTTTATGCTTCTAGCAATACCGACGGTAATCCTAGAATGTATGACATAAGCGATCCTAATAACATTGAAACGAAAACCTTCTTAACCCTTTCAACAGATTCTGAAGGAATTTATTACGATGCTTCTGAAGATCAATTAACACAAACATCAAGAAGTTCTTTTAAATTAAACACATACGGAGATATTTCAGTTTCTGAAACTGGGGTGACACTTGATATAGATTTAGAAAGTAGTGCAGATTTAGAAAGTCCACGTGATGTTGCCGTAAATGAAAATTTTTATGTTGTTTCAGACAATGCAGATCTTGATGGAGATTCAAATACAGCAGAAGGACGTTTTTTCGTGTATACCAAATCAGCATCGGGATATACGCTTAGAAACACAGTAACTGTTGATTTCGCAGTTTGGGGAATCGAATTTGTTGGGGATGATTTATTTGCTGTAGTAGATAAAACTTCAGATATTGCTCAATTCAGCAACTTTACAAGCTTAACTACCAATACAACTGTATCGCCTACAAAGCGAATTACTATTGAGGGAATTAATAGAACTCATGGTATCGGGTTTGATGACGGAACTATGATTTTAACTGATATCGGTGATGCATCGGTAGATTCTGATGGTGGTTTTCATGTAATTTCTAACTTCCGAAGTAAGTTTAATGGAGTTAATGATGGTGAAACATTAGCAATTTCCAATCAAGTTAGAGTAGCGGGTGCTGCAACATTTTTAGGAAACCCAATTTCTGCAGATTATGATGCAGACTCTGATACAGTATTTATTGCTGAAAGAGCAAACGGAGATGGACGCGTGTTAGCCTTTGTTGATGCTTCAACAGGAGGGAACATTGCTCCAAGTATCAACAATGAGTTATCTGGTGCTTCTTCTGTGTATTATTACTCAGAGAACTAAACTATAATTTTATTGAAACAAAAAATGCCGCTAAGTATTTAGCGGCATTTTTTTATGTAATAATTTAAATTTATTCTTATGAAGCACTTTCTTCCATGGTATGATATACATTCTGAACGTCATCATCTTCTTCAATTTTCTCCAGAAGTTTTTCCACATCGGCCGCATCTTCTTCAGACAGCGCTTTGGTTACTTGTGGAATCCTTTCAAAACCGGATGATAAAATTTCAATGTTATTTTCTTCTAAATAGGATTGAATGGATCCAAAACTTTCAAAAGGTGCGTAGATCATAATTCCGTCTTCATCTTCAAAAATTTCCTCAATTCCGTGGTCTATTAATTCCAGCTCTAATTCTTCAATATCCAAGCCCTCTCCATTGATACGGAAATTACACGTATGGTCGAACATAAAAACCACAGAGCCAGAAGTGCCTAAACTACCGTCGCATTTGTTAAAATAAGAGCGAACATTCGCCACCGTACGGGTATTATTATCGGTAGCAGTTTCAATTAAAATAGCGATGCCATGAGGTGCGTAGCCTTCAAATAAAACTTCTTTATAATCCCCTTGACTTTTATCGCTCGCCCGTTTAATAGCACGCTCAATATTATCTTTAGGCATATTAACCGCTTTGGCATTTTGTATTACCGCACGCAGCCTGGAGTTGATGTCTGGATCGGGGCCGCCTTCTTTAACAGCCATAACAATATCTTTTCCAATACGAGTAAAGGCTTTAGACATTGCTGCCCAACGTTTCATTTTTCTAGCTTTTCTAAACTCGAACGCTCTTCCCATAGTTTTTAATTTGAATTACAAAAATAGAAAATTGACCGAATAGAAAAACTTTTTTTTCTGAACCGTCATGTTTACGATAATTTACCCTAAAAGTTTATCTATGGTTTTGGCTAATTCAAAATCCTTATCGGTTACACCGCCTGCATCGTGGGTAGACAACGTGATGTTTAGTGTATTGTATACATTATGCCAATCTGGATGATGTTGCATTTTTTCTGCCTCAAAAGCAATACGTGTCATTGCGGAGAAGGCTTCTTTAAAATTCTCAAATTCAAAAGCGGTATGAATGGCGTCGTCTTCGTATTCCCAACCTTCAAACTTATCTAGTTTTTCATTAATTTCTTTTTCAGTGTAAGCTTTCATATTTTTAATTTTTAAATGTGACAATTTCTTCTTTTAGTGTACAAGCGTCAATCACCTCTGAAACGTTAATTTGTAACGCTTCAGGGAGTTTATTATCTCTTGGCAAAATAGCTCTGTACAAATCTTCATTACTACTGTAAACTGACTTAAAGATAGGCATTTTACGACCAATTTTGGCAGCAATCTCCGTAAAAAGATCGTCGTGATGTATCACGTCATTACTTGCTAAATGAAAGATTCCGGTAAGGTTTTTATTTACAATATAATGTATTTGTTGAGCTATTTTATCTTCCGTAATAACACTAATAATATGTTTGGGAAATACTTCAAAAACAGCGTGGTGCTTCATACTTTGCCGTAATTGAATTAGCGTTGGCGAATTAACACCTAAAACCAACGGCAACCGTAAGATAACGGTTTGAAATGGCAGCTGTTCTTGTAATATTTTCTCTGCAGCTATATTGAATTTACCAAACCTACTTTCAGCAACGGGCTTATCGTATTCGTATCCCGGAAAGTTACGCTGTCCATCAAAAATTTCAGAAGAAGAAAAATAAAGAATTCTACTTTCAGGAAATTGTTCGGCATACAAACAAAGATCTTGAAGCATATTCAATCTATCGATATAATTTCCTGATAAAGAAACAACTATAAAACGAGGTTTTACTTCTTTAAGAATTGAAGAAATTGAATCCTCTTCAACACAAAATTTATAGAATACTTGATTCTCATTATATTCAGAATGCTGTGTACAATACGTTCCAAACACATCAAAGTAGGAGATAAGGTCTTTATAAATTGCATTGCCTATAAAGCCACTCGCTCCTAGAATTAGGATTCTATTATGTATGGTTTCAGTATTCAAAAAATAGCAGTTTTAAAAAATGGAGCGTTTTGTTTGTGTAGTAAATAGCTCCAAAGCTTGCATTCCAAGATAAGAATTTCCTTTTTCGTTAAGGCCGGGAGCCCAACATGTTATAGTAAATTCATTGGGTAACAAAGCTGCAATACCACCACCAACACCACTTTTTCCAGGTAATCCTACTTCAAAAGCAAATTCGCCGGCTTCATCGTAAAAACCGCAAGTAAGCATAATGGCATTAATACGTTTTACTTGATTTAAGGTAAGATGCGCTGTGTTTCGCATACACTTTCCGCGATTGGCAAAAAGATAAAACGCATTTGAAAGTTGTTCGCAGGTCATTTCGATAGAACATTGATGAAAGTAAAAATCAAGTACATCTTCCACTTCGTTTTCAAGGTTATCGAATGACTTAAGCAAGTTTGCTGCAGCATAATTATTAAAGCCTGTTTCGGCTTCACTAGCTGCTACTTTTTCATTATACCGTATGGATTGGTCGTTTGTTAAATCGCGGACATATTGAAGAAAGTCTTCTTTCGGATTGTCTAAATGCGATAACAACATATCGGCAATTACGATAGCCCCCGAATTAATTAACGGATTCCTCGGGATTCCCTTTTCCAACTCTAACAAAGCCATGTGGTTAAAAGGGTTTCCTGAGGGCTCCACATCCACACGGTCAAAAATCTTATTACCAACCAATGGAACAGCTCTCGAAAGCGTCAACACCTTTGAGATACTCTGTATAGAAAAGGGCTTATCCCAATCGCCTGAGCCGTATTTTTCACCATCAACTAAGTTTAGGAACATACCAAAATTAGTTTCTTTTACTTTTCCCAATTCTGGAATGTATGAAGCCACTTCGCCTTTTACAGCAGAGTGTTTCAAACTATTAGTGATGGTATCTAAAATGGCTTGGTAATCTATCATATTATCCTTTATAAAAAGGTGGTTTAACTATAGTCGCTGGAATTGCTTTTTTACGAACTTGAATAAAAATTTCTGTACCTAGTTTACTGTGTTCTTTACCAACGTAGCCTAAGCCAATCCCTTTATTTAACGAAGGGGACATGGTTCCACTGGTTACATGGCCAATTTTAATTCCTTCAGCATCTACAATATCATAGCCTTGACGTGGAATGCCTCGCTCGTTTAGTTCAAAAGCTATTAATTTACGGGTAATACCTTCTTCTTTTTGTTTTTGTAAAGCTTCGGAATTGATAAAATCATTATTAAACTTTGTAATCCAGCCTAATCCTGCTTCGATGGGCGAAGTGGTATCATCAATATCGTTTCCGTACAAGCAGAATCCCATTTCTAAGCGAAGCGTATCTCTAGCAGCCAAACCAATGGGCTTAATACCATAGTCAGCACCCGCTTCAAGTACTTTTGTCCAAACTTGTTCTACTTCAGTATTTTTACAATAAATTTCAAAACCACCACTTCCGGTGTAACCCGTGGCACTGATAATTACATGCTCAGCACCTCCAAAGTCTGAAACTTTAAAATTATAAAATTTAATTGCACTTAAATCCTCCGAAGTAATAGACTGCATCGCTTCCACAGCTTTTGGTCCCTGAATAGCGAGTAGTGAGTAGTCTTCTGAAATATCAAGTAATTCGGCATTCATTGAATTGTGTGAAGAAATCCAATCCCAATCTTTTTGAATGTTTGAAGCATTCACCACTAACAGCCACTTTTCAGCGTTAAAACGATAGATAATTAAATCGTCTACAATACCACCTGTAGCATTCGGCATACACGTATACTGCGCTTGTCCGTCTACCAATTTTGAAGCGTCATTGGTTGTTATTTTTTGAATTAAATCTAACGCATGAGGTCCTAAAACTAAAAATTCTCCCATATGCGAAACATCAAAAACGCCAAGATTATTACGAACGTTTTCGTGTTCAATAGTAATACCCTCGTAGGAAACAGGCATGTTATATCCTGCAAACGGAACCATTTTAGCCCCTAATTGCTCATGTATGTGTGAAAGTGCTGTGTTTTTCATCGTAAAATAAACTTTTCGCAAATGTATTACATCTATATAAGGTAACGAACTTTTTAATTGTTTGTTTTCAATATCCCCATCTTGAAGTTGGATTGGAACCTCTTGTTGTTATTGATGCAATGCGTATCTTTACTAAAAGAAGAATTCAATAAAAAAAATAAATTCCGTGAAGATATTTTCAGCAAAACAATTAAGTGAAGCCGATACATTAACTACAGAAAAACATAACATAAGCTCTTTAGACTTAATGGAGCACGCGGGTTCGCAAGTATTTAATTGGTTGCATCAACGCTTACAAGGAGCCAAAATGCCTATTCATATATTTTGTGGTATAGGCAATAATGGAGGCGACGGGTTAGTAGTAGGTAGGTTGCTTATCGAAAAAGGGTATAACGTTCATATTTACATTGCTAACTTTACCGATAAGCGTTCAAAATGTTTTTTAATAAACTATGATCGCATTAAAGAAACGACCAAGGATTGGCCACTCTTGATGACTTCAGAAAAAGAATTTCCTGAAATTAATGATAACGACATTATAATTGATGCATTGTTCGGTATTGGTCTCAATCGCCCGCCAGAAGGTTGGTTAAAACCATTAATTCAACATATAAATAAAAGCCACGCTTTTACTTTATCGATTGATATTCCTAGCGGATTATACGCTAATCAAGCGTTAGAAGATCCTGAAGCGGTTATAAAAGCAAATCATACCCTAACTTTTCAAGCGCCTAAATTAGCTTACTTTTTACCCGAAACAGGTAAATTTGTTCCTTTTTTCGATATCATCGATATTAATTTAGATCCTGAATTTTTACACAAAACAGATGGCCTAGCGCAATTAATTGGAAAACAACAAGCGCAACAATTTTATAGACCTCGACTAGCTTTTGACCATAAAGGAACTTATGGACATTCGCTAATTGTAGCCGGAAGTTATGGAAAAATAGGTGCCGCCGTATTGAGCACAAAAGCAGCATTTAGAATTGGTGCGGGACTCGTTTCAGTATTTACGCCTGAATGTGGGTATAATATTCTCCAAACAGCTGTACCGGAAGCAATGACCATTACCGATACGGAAGATGATTTTATTACTAATATTGATTTTGATATAAAGCCTTCTGCTATTGGAATAGGGATGGGAATTGGAAAAAAGCAAGAAACGGTTTCAGCATTAGAAACATTATTTAAAAAATCGGAAGCTCCGATGGTGATTGACGCCGATGCTTTGAATTGTATTTCTGAAAATGAAAAATTACTAAAGGTACTTCCGAAGCATGCTATTTTAACGCCCCATCCGGGCGAATTAAAACGATTAATAGGGGAGTGGAGCGATGATTATGACAAACTAGAAAAAGCCAAAGCGTTTTCAAAAAAACATAAGGTTGTCCTTTTAATTAAAGGCGCACATACCGTCATTGTTTTTGAAGATAAGTTATATATAAATACCACTGGAAACCCTGGAATGGCAACAGCAGGGAGTGGCGATGCCTTAAGTGGCATTCTTACAGGGTTGCTTTCTCAAGGGTACGATGCGCTATTGGCAGCTGTTTTTGGCGTTTATTTACATGGTACAGCCGGCTCTATTGCTTCTCAATCTAAAGGGTATGAGGCGGTAATGGCAACAGACATCATAGAAAACTTAGGCAATGCCTATGTGAGTTTATTTGAAAAGCCTAAACAACAAGAACCTGAGAATAAACAATAGAATTAAAAAGTCCGCTGTTTTAAGGAAAACAGCGTTATCTAGCCATAAAGCTACAATACCGAATCGAACAACGGTCTAATTTCATCACTGGAAGGTCTCGGTGCGTTTGCTGATACAATGTTTCCTTCTTTATCTATTAAAATAAAACGCGGAATACCCAAAATAGCATAATCTGTAACAAACTTTGACTTCCAATTGTTATCAGCAAAGAGTTGAGTACCTCCCAATTCTTTTGCTTCAATCATTTTTTTCCATTTTGTATGGTCTTTTTGCACATCTATAGAAATACTTACAAACTCCATGTCTTTCCCGCTGTATTCCTCTTCAATTTCTTTTAAATGTGGGATTTCTCGTATACACGGCCCACACCAAGTTGCCCATACATCTATATAAACATTTTTACCTTTTAAATCGGCAAGACTTGTAGTACCCCCTTTATTATTTTCATAATTAAAAGTTGGCGAAGGGCTTCCTTTCGTTAAAACCTTTACTGTATTATACCGATCTGTTATTTTTTTTAAATTCTCTGGATTTGGATTGCTATTTTTATAGATGGCATACGCTTGCTCCATAGACTCATTAGCTTGTAAACTATATTGTAAATAATTGAACATAAGCTTATCTTTTGCATATCCATCTGGCAAGCTTGCATCCAGTTCTTTTAAAAAAGCCAAGCTGTAGTCTGTATCATTTTCATTACTAGAAGCTTCTGCAAGCCTGCTGTAATGTGTTTCAATCATTTGTTGATACGCACTTGAATTTCTATATGCAGTGGTATCTGCAAAATCAGTATTTTGTAAAGGATTGTAAAAATCTTCTGAAACTTTAAAATCTTTCGCTTCAGAGTAGTATTTATGATAGTTTTCAAACCTTTCAATTTTTGAAATATATTCATATTCCAGCTCTTTTTTTTCTGTCGCTAGAAATGCCTTATTTTTAATATCACTCGCCATTAGCAGACTGTCTTCCTTTTTTTTGAAACGATTTAAAGCAGTCATAAAATCATTTTCTGAAGCGCTATAAAGTTTGGGTATGTCAAGTGTTTCTTCTGTTGCCAAATACTTTTTTGCTAAGTAATTATTTTCTTGTGATAGATCACCTGAATAAGTAATCGATTCATCAAACTCATCTGCATCTAGAGATATGGATAGATCTTTTCCTTTTTCAAGATAAACAGCGGTACGTTCACGCCCTACATATAAGTTGTAATATCCATTATTTACAATAGCCAACGTGTCAGCAAAGCTTCCATCGTCAGCGATTTTGATATTCTTTGTAAATTCACCGGATCGTATTCTCAAGGTGTCTTCAGTAGTATTGTTGATTGTTCCATTTACAACACTATCTGTTTTCATTTCTTTTTCTGAACAAGAAAAAATTGAAAGTAAAAGAGTAGCTAAAAGTAATTTTTTCATTATCATGCTTTTAATTATCGATTAAATAAGGTTTAAATATAGCTTTATTTAAACACATGGAAACTTAAAAGAAATTGTATTTTTACAAAAATAACTCGCCAAGATTATGCAAGAAACCCATTATATAAGTAGTGAACTCTTAGATTTACCTGCTTTACACACTATTATTTCTACTAATAAAAAGCTTGAACTTTCAGATGAAGCTTTATTAAATATTAACAAGTCTAAAGAATATCTTAATAAAAAGATTGAAAATAATAAAACGCCCATCTACGGGATAAATACTGGGTTTGGTTCGTTATGTAATGTTGAAATTTCTTCAGAAAATTTATCGAAGTTACAAGAAAACTTAGTGATGTCACACGCTTGTGGAACAGGTGAATATGTGCCCAAACCGATTATAAAATTAATGTTGCTTCTAAAAATTCAATCATTAAGCTATGGATATAGCGGTGTTCAATTGCAAACTGTAGAACGACTTATTCATTTTTACAATGAAGATATTCTTCCGGTAATTTATTCGCAAGGAAGTTTAGGGGCTTCCGGAGATTTAGCTCCTTTAGCACATTTGGCTTTACCACTTATAGGAAAAGGAGAGGTTTATTATAATAATAAAAGAATTTCTTCGGAAAAGTTATTGAAAGAGTTAGATCTTCAACCTATAACTCTGGAAGCAAAAGAAGGGTTGGCATTATTAAATGGCACCCAATTTATGAGTGCTTACGGTGTTCATTTATTGCTAAAAAGCTATAAGCTTTCGTATTTGGCAGATTTAATTGGATCCCTTTCTATAGATGCATTTGATTGTAACATGAGCCCTTTTGATCCGCTTGTTCACTTAGTGAGACCCCACGGCGGACAAATTAAAACTGCTGAACATATTAGAGAGTTTTTAGAGGGGAGTGAAATAGGAGCCAAAGAAAAGAAAAACGTACAAGATCCGTACTCATTTCGATGTATTCCTCAAGTTCACGGTGCCACAAAAGACACATTAAAATTTGTACATAAAACATTTAAAACTGAAATAAACTCAGTTACCGATAACCCTAATATTTTTATTGCTGAAGATAAAATAATTTCTGGTGGAAATTTCCATGGGCAACCCTTGGCATTAGCATTAGATTACTTAAGTATTGCTTTTGCCGAGTTAGGAAACATAAGCGAACGGAGAACTTATCAATTAGTTTCCGGTTTACGTGGACTTCCAGACTTTTTGGTAAATAACCCAGGATTGAATAGTGGATTTATGATTCCGCAGTACACGGCAGCGAGTATTGTGAGCCAAAATAAACAGTTGGCAACCCCGGCATCTGTTGATTCTATTGTTTCGTCCAATGGGCAAGAAGACCATGTGAGTATGGGTGCCAATGCAGCAACAAAAGCATTACGTGTAATTGATAATATTGAAACTATTTTAGCAATTGAGTTGCTTAATGCTTCTCAAGCTATTGAATTTAGAAGACCTAAAAAATCATCGCCTTTATTGGAATCTCTTCTCACTTCTTTTAGAGAAACAGCTCCTTTTGTTGAAGAAGATAGAGTGTTAGCAAATGACATTCATGCTTCAGTAGCCTTTTTACAAAGCTTCACTATTGATGAAACGTTGCTTTTTAGTTAAACAGGGGTGTTCTGAATAACCGTATCAACCCAATTTGTTGCTTCATTAATTGTTTTAAAATGTTGAAAAGGTTTTTTTAGAAAAATCTTTTCAACTTCAACAGTAGATGCTTTAATATCTTCTGCAGAAACGACAGCAAAAGCAACTAAGTTTTCAATTTTTGAGGTTTCAAAATATATTCTTGGATCGACTGAGTAAGAATTAATTCTGTGCGTTATGTATCCAAAACTTTTATTATGGAAGTACTTTTCTGCAATTTCTATTAAAATATCATTGTATTCTGGTTTTACCGTAATACCCTCATTCATAACCAAAATCACGTAATTGTCGTAAACTTCAACTGTTCCAAAATCATATGTAATTTTAGTTATCATAAAATATTTAATTTGACATTAAGGTGAAAGTATACTAAAGGTACAAAAAAAATACCATGCAGCCTATGTTGAGAGTGCATGGTATCTTCAAAATGTGTAAAACCAACTAAGATTAAGACTCCGTTGTTTTCTTTTGTTTTTTAATCTTAATTGTTAACTCTTCTTTTTTAGTATCGAAATCCATCGTAATTTCATCTCCTTCTTGAAGGTTTGAGTTAATAATTTCTTCTGCTAAAGCATCTTCAATATACTTTTGAATCGCTCTTTTTAAAGGTCTTGCTCCATATTCTTTATCAAACCCCTTATCGGCTATATAATCTTTTGCTTTATTGGTAAGCGTTAAGTTATACCCTATATCTTTAATTCTAACAAATAGCTTTTCAAGTTCAATGTCAATAATTTTATGAATATCATCTCTATCAAGCGCATTGAAGACCATTACATCATCCACACGGTTTAAAAACTCTGGGGCAAACGTCTTTTTTAAAGCATTTTGAATAACACTCTTAGCATTTGCATCGGCCTGGCTTTCTCTTGCAGCAGTACCGAAACCAACTCCTTGACCAAAGTCTTTCAACTTACGGGCACCAATATTTGATGTCATAATGATGATTGTATTTCTAAAATCGATTTTGCGACCTAAACTATCGGTTAGATACCCATCGTCTAAAACTTGAAGTAACATATTGAATACATCGGGGTGCGCTTTCTCAATTTCATCTAACAATACAACTGCATAAGGTTTACGGCGTATTTTTTCGGTTAATTGCCCACCTTCTTCATAACCAACATACCCAGGAGGTGCTCCAATAAGGCGAGATACAGAAAATTTTTCCATATATTCACTCATATCGATGCGCACTAAGGCATTTTCCGAATCAAATAATTCACTCGCTAATACTTTAGCCAATTGCGTTTTACCAACTCCTGTTTGGCCTAAGAAAATAAACGAACCAATGGGTTTGTTTGGGTCTTTTAAACCGGCACGATTACGCTGGATGGCTTTCACCACTTTACTAACTGCTTCGTCTTGACCCTGTCTCTTATACACATCTCCGAGCCCACGAGACCTCTCTACATCTCG
>OJEO01000679.1_pt1 | contig 11503 bp, 7 predicted proteins | sample 1593621 | NCBI WGS metagenome assembly OJEO01 (sample SAMN05416875, study PRJEB24817) | seawater metagenome | isolation source: Sea water | place: Canada:Atlantic | collected 2013-11
GGCAGCGTCAGATGTGTATAAGAGACAGTCAATGCACTAATTGCCATCATAAAAGACATCGAAAAAACGCAGACAAAACCGACTCTGGCAATGTTGCAAACACTTTTTATGGTTGACGAACCAAAAAAGAAACCGCTACTTTTAGAAAAGAAACTGTTTAAGAAAGAAGTCAAAAACTATTATGGAGAAAAAAGTGTTACTGACTTGAAAAACGAAAGCGAACATTAAGAAACAGATTGAAGACCTCAAATTAAATCAAAGCACACCAAATGCTATGAAGCCTTATGCGCATCGAAAAATATTGGTTTTAAGGATGTTTAGGCGAGTGTTTTTTAATACAATGACAACTTGTTTAGTAAAGCTATAAAAGTTCATTGGTGTTTTTAAAAACCACTTTAAAATTGATGTAATTAATTATTCTTCAAGTAGAAATTGTTTATGACTACTCTTTAGAAAAAGAAAATATTTGGCTGCCAGCCTTTTATGTTTATACTATTTATTATTGTTTATATATAGATACCAATGCTTGTCCAATAATGGGACGGTAGTCGGCCAAAATATGGTACGCTAGTATCCCGTGAGTAGTACAGAAGTTGTATCATATTTGGGACAGTTAAACTAAAGCAAATGAATTCATATTTTATGAAGATAATATCTCGTTACTTTTTTCTATTCTTTTTATCCTCTTTTTTCTTTTCAGCAGCCATTTTTCCCTGCAACATTTTCATATCCTCACTTACTTTTCGGTCCACAATTTTAGCATAATGTTGAGTCGTTCGCAAATCTTTATGGCCTAGCATTTTACTAACTGTTTCTAGCGGAACCCCATTTGACAACGTGACCGTTGTGGCAAAAGTATGACGCGCCAAATGGGTAGTCAAATTCTTTTTGATGCCGGCGAGTTCAGCAATTTCTTTTAGGTAAGCATTGGACTTCTGGTTACTTAATGTTGGGAGCACACAATTTCCATTCATTACCTTGGGATGATCTTGATACTTATCCAAGATAGCCAAAGCGGGAGGGAGCAGGGGGATTCCAAACTTTGCCTTGGTTTTGGTACGGGTGGCCTGAATCCATAAACTACCATCTAGATATTTGACTATATTATCTCGATTTAATTTTTGAACATCAATATAAGCTAGTCCAGTATAGCAACAGAAAACAAACATATCTTTTACCAAGGATAAACGCTGCCATTTTATCTCTATTTTAACAAGACGCTCTAATTCTTCCTTAGATAGAAACTCCCGCTCTACTGTTTTAAATTTGATTTTATAATTGTAGAAAGGGTCTTTAGTAATCCATTCATTACCTACGGCAACCCGGATAATCTTCTTGAAATTGTTGACATACTTTAGAGCTGAATTATGATTACAAGCCTTTTTCTCTTTTAAGAAATATTCAAAACCACGGATGAATTTGAGGTTTACATCTCGGACGGGAACATCTTCTTTTCCATAAGCATCCTGCACATACTCATAGATATGTTTTCTGGTAGTAAAATAACGTTTGTAGGTTCCAAGGGCAAATTCGATATTGATTAGCTTCTCCATTTGTTTATTATGCTCGTCAAAAATTTCGAGGAGCATTTTTGGTTTTTCTTTTTTGCCTAGGTAAAGATTTTTGAGGTCGAGCGCAGTAAAAGGTTGATTGGCATCTATCAACTTCTCGTGTATCTTATTTATACGACTTCGTACCTTATCTAAATATATATTTAATTCTCGTGCTTCGGAACTCGTCCCACGCAATTTATTCGTCCGAGAATCCCATCTTTGAGGATCAACTTTACGGGAAACGCTCAATTCACTACGTTTTCCATTTACAGTTAGCCTTAGGTATAGCGGTACTTTCAAGCCATTTTCGGTTTTGTCTCTTTTTAAGTAAAATAGGTGTGAGAATGAAGTGTTCATTTTTGGTGACTTTTTAACACCGATAAAGATACTAAATGATCAAAAATAAATTTTCATATTTAACATATAATCAGTCGGTTACATCTAATTCGGTGAGTACTTTTTACTAAATATTTTACTCACCGAATAGGTGACTTTTTATATGCTATTATTTGCCATTAAATGATATTATAAAAAATTAAAAACCCTGTAAATCAATTATTTACAGGGTTTTTGTAATGACTTGGTAGTCAAAAAGTGGAGCCGGGGAGATTCGAACTCCCGTCCAAACGCGCAATTATACTGCCTTCTACATGCTTAGTTTCCAATTGGATTTTCGTGGGCTTGCCGGTCGGAAACTACCAACGCACCCCTTATCTTCGCTCAAGTTTCGCAAGTGCATCAAAGCCCTGCACAAGCTAGGTTTACTTTTACGAAGTCACTAAACCAAACGCCGTAAACCAAGGCCTTTGAGTGACTTCCTGCATGCCCGTCTTACGGGCCGAGGCATATCCTACTATAATTCAGATTATGCTGCTAGGGCGTAGTTATTCTCGCCGTTTAAAAAAGTTTGAAACATGATATTTACGAGCTGTGTCCCGGCGCTCGGCATGCTTACAATACAATTAGACCCGCTGTCAAAACCAGTCGGCCCCTTTTTAAGTAAACAATAGCTGGTGTGCGATAATTAGTAGTCAAACTACCAACTAGCTTCTACTAGCTAATGACTAACAAAGATACATGAAAAACCATATCTTTGATGCTGTCTGTTCAAAAATGAAAAGACATTATTAATTATACAAAAAACATTCCAAATGGCAGTAACCTTTGCACTTATTAAAGAACGTAAAAATCCACCCGACCGCCGTGTCGTTTTTTCACCTATAATGTGTCAAGAAGTCATTAAACAGTACCCTGAAGCTCAAATTGTTGTGGAAAGATCTGATATTCGGATTTTTAAAGATGAAGCGTATAGAAAAGTAGGTGTGGACGTACAAGAGGATATTTCAGAAGCAGATGTGCTTTTAGGAGTAAAAGAAGTACCCGTAGCGGCTTTGATTCCGAATAAAAAATACTTTTTCTTTAGCCACACTATCAAAAAACAACCCTATAACCGGGAATTATTACAAGCTATTCTTCAGAAAAAGATAGAATTATACGATCACGAAACCATTACAAAAGCCAGCGGAAGTCGCTTAATTGGTTTTGGGCGTTATGCCGGATTGGTTGGAGCCTATAATGGGTTTAGGGCCTTAGGATTACGCGATAAACTATTCAATTTAGAAAAAGTAGACGTATTGCCTGACCTTGATGCCGTAAAAGAAGAATTGGATAAAATAAAAATCCCTACCATTAAAATTGTCCTTTCCGGAAATGGAAAAGTGGCGCATGGAGCGAAAGAAATATTAGACTATTTAAAAATTAAAGAAGTTAACGTACTTGATTATTTGACTAAAGATTTTGATGAAGCCGTTTTCTGTATGATTGATGTGTTGGATTACAACAAACGCACAGATGGTTTACCCGGGAAAAAACAAGAGTTTTATAATGACCCTTCTGGATATGAAAGTGATTTTATGCGCTTTGCCACAGTGAGTGACTTTTTTATTGCCGGACATTTTCATGGAGAAGGAGCACCTTATTTATTTACAAGGGAAGATGCCCGCAATCCACATTTCAATATCAATTTGGTGGCCGATGTGTCATGCGATATTGATGGGCCCGTTGCTAGCACCATACGGCCTTCTACCATAGCAGATCCGTTTTATGGGTATGACCCTATTACCGAGAAGGAAACTTTTTATGATATTCCTGGCTCGATAACTGTCATGGCAGTAGATAATTTACCTTGCGAATTGCCTAAAAATGCCAGTGAAGGTTTTGGAGAAATGTTTTTAGAGAGTGTCATCCCAGCTTTTTTTAATGGTGATAAAGATGGTATCTTGGCCCGAGCTAAAATGACCACCAGTGAAGGTAAATTAGCAGAAAATTTCAGCTATTTACAAGATTATGTAGATGGGAAAGATTAAATTTTCTTTAAAAGAATTGGATTTTGTGTTTGAAATTCAATCATCCTGCCAAAAAAATCTTTTAACCCTGAATATGCTTGTACGGTAAAATTAGACTCTGTGAGTTTAAAACTAAACCGAATATTAATTTTGTTTCCTGTTTGTGTATAAATAGCGGTGCATTCGCCAATATTATCAAACAATTTTATGGTTTTATTCTCTGGAAGTTGTTCAACAGTATATTTATCCTCCAAGTCTATCGAAATTAAATAGGTTGTTGCAATTGGATACCCAAAGTTTATAGGAAAATTTCTCTCTTCAGATTTGAACGGGTTTTCAGTGAAAAGTGTTTCAAAGAAATAAGGGTTTAAATAGATTTTATCTCCGACTGCTTCGGTATCTAAAGTTACCTTATAGTCTATTTTTAAAGGTTCATTTAAATCTTTTTTATTCTCTACTAATAAATCACTTATTTGAATAGCGGAATTTTCACTTTCTTTTTTACTTATATATTCTTGAGTATTATACCGGTATATTTTTTGTCGTTCATTTATTGCTACATAGCCTGTGTGAACCTCTTTAATGGCACCGCTAAATGTGTTGTTTTCTGAAGGGGTTAGTTTAGCATTTACATAATACAGGTTTTTCTTATTAGGCTCTAAAGGGTACCAATAACTCCCATTTTTAAAATCCATAACCCGTCCTTTAAAGTTTAGATCTTCAAATGGAATTATACCAAAAGGAACTTGTGGATGTATTGCGTCTAAAAGATATTTTTTGTCTTTAATGGTCAGTAAAACAATAGGTTGATTAAAATCTGTTAATACTGGGTACATAAATGTTGGTAACCCATTATCCCTTGTTGAAATGAGCATTAGTTTTGCATCAAGTTCTGCTGCTTGTAATGCATTGATAAGTGATAAATTTATTTCGCCCGTGTTACCTACCTTTTCTTCAAAAGCATCTCGAACCCTAACCTCGTTAAAGAGTCGTTTTTTTCCATTCCATTTAAAATGATTTTGTATAAAAGTATAAATGGATTTGGCTTTTTCTAAGTCATCAGGGATTGTTAATATTTTTTCGGGGAGGTTTCTTTTAAAAAAATTATTGTTTTTTAATTGACGCCCTATATCTTTATCCGTTTTAAATTCGTGTTCAACATCTTTCCAGGTTTTAGAATAAGTGTTTTTTATTCCGCTATAATCTAAAAAGTCTCTTAATTCATATTGTATACTAGCTATATAGTTACTTTTAGCTAGCATGTATTTTTCTTCTTTAAAAGCTGGAATATTTGCCATAGCATATACTACTGCTTCACAGTCTGCAGCAGTATATCCTTCTACTTGAAAACAGTTCTTTTTAAGCGAAACATCTTCCACATCCAATTTCCTACTTCCTTTTAAAACACGTTTGTAATTAAAATTTCCAGGTATTTCATTTACAAACTCACTATACAGAGTTGGAAATTTATTCTGAAAGTACCATCCTCTAAAATTAAAAAAGAAAGGGGATTCAATGGTATATTCAAACTCCAATACACTACCATCTTTAATATCTGGAAACGTAAACCGTATTACTTTATAATCTTTTGATTGATTTATGGTGAAAATATCATCTTTGGCTACATATTTTTTTAAAATACCATTATGGGTAACGGCTTTTAGATTAGTAGTTTTTTCTTCACTGTTTTTACCAACAAGTAAGGGAATTTCAATAGTTCCCTCGTTAAATTTTTTTGCATCTATAACCTTGATTTTTCTGTATAACTTTTTTACTAGACGTATATACCGGTTGCTTATAACTTCAAAATGATAATCTCCTTGTTCAAATAAAATCACGGCTGTTGCTTCTGGATCTTTAGAAAAGGAAGTTATAGAAAGCTCTTTTTCCGTTGGCTTTCCAAATTCTGAGGTCTGTCGTTGTTGTGCTTGTAATTGACTGTTGATTAAGTAGGTTAATAGAAATAAGGCGGTTATATGTTTCATGGGATACAAGTAAAAGCACCAAATATACTAATTTGAAATGAACAGAAAACAGGAAAAACCCTATTCAAAAAACAGGAAAAACCCTCTTGAAAATCAAAACATATTATCGCACCTTTATTGAATAATTAATCAATGCTAAATTAATTGGGGAGTTAATAAAGCGATTATACAAAAAGACTACTTTTTTAAGTGGTCTTTTTTTTATGAATAATGTTAAAACAGGAAAAACCCTCTTTAAATTAGGTGTTTTCACCTATTGCATACATAGCTGCTTTGTCTCATCTTTGTGATAGCTAAATTAATTGGGGAGTTAATAATAGCGATTATATGGGCTGCCAATTTTATGTTGACAGCCCTTTTTTTTTATCAAGAAACTTATAATTTATTTTTAGCCAGATTATAGTTTAAAAAGAAAACCTGCTTGAAGAAGGCAGGTTTTTTTATAATAGGTTTTGACGTTTTGGTTGCTATAATGTGTTTATTGTTTTTCGAATCGCAACTAAATCAGTCAATAGTTTTTCAAGTTTTGAAATATCAAGCATATTAGCACCATCGCTTTTTGCATTCGACGGGTCAAAGTGAGTCTCAATAAATAAACCATCTACTCCTGTTGCGATTCCAGCTCTAGCAATAGTGCTGATCATTTCGGGACGTCCGCCTGTTACACCAACGCTCTGATTGGGTTGCTGGAGGCTATGTGTTACATCTAAAACTGTAGAGGCATATTGTTTCATAGTAGGAATACCTCTAAAATCCACCACCATATCCTGATAGCCAAACATGGTTCCACGATCGGTAATCATGACTTTCTCGTTTCCGCTATCGGTCACTTTTTTAGCAGCGTGTTGCATGCTTTCCGGGCTCATAAATTGGCCTTTTTTTAAGTTAACTACTTTTCCGGTTTTTGCGGCAGCCACAACTAAGTCTGTTTGACGGACCAAAAAAGCAGGTATTTGTAACACATCTACATATTCTGCAGCTAGAGCGGCATCACTACTTTCATGGATATCGGTAACGGTAGGAATATCGAATGTTTCAGAAACTTTTTGAAGTATTTTCAAAGCCTTTTTATCTCCAATACCGGTAAAACTATCTATCCGACTCCGGTTCGCTTTTTTAAAACTGCCTTTAAAAATGTACGGAATTTCTAATGTGTCGGTTATTTTAAGAACCTTTTCAGCAATTCGCATTGCCATATCTTCACCTTCAATGGCACAAGGACCAGCCAATAGAAAGAAGTTGTTGGAGTTGGTGTGCTTCAGTTTTGGGATTAAATCAAGTTTCATAGCTTTTATTTCTTTTGCAAAGATAGCGAATTCGGTTTTCAGGAAAACACTTCAGTTTTTAGTATTTCAGAAAAATAAAAAAAAAGCAATATCTATTTGCTAAAAATATAACAAGAAGTATAGCGTATTATCTCATTAATTAACAGTACTTTTGCGCCCGCGAACACCAAAGCCAGAAATAACAAATAAAAACAATGGCTATTTACTGAAAGTGAAGGTGTTTCAGTTTAAAAACAGCAACATTATGAATATTAAAAACATCGCCATTATTGCGCACGTTGACCACGGTAAAACTACCTTGGTAGATAAGATTATGCACCACTGTAGCTTGTTTCGTGAAAACGAACAAACGGGGGAGCTAATTTTGGATAATAATGACTTGGAGCGTGAACGCGGTATTACCATAACCTCTAAAAACGTTTCGGTAAAATATAAAGACACTAAAATTAATATCATCGATACGCCTGGTCACGCCGATTTTGGTGGAGAAGTAGAGCGAGTATTGAATATGGCAGATGGTGTTTTATTATTGGTAGATGCCTTTGAAGGCCCGATGCCACAAACACGTTTTGTACTTCAAAAAGCAATTTCACTTGGGTTGAAACCATGTGTAGTTGTAAACAAAGTAGATAAAGAAAACTGTACGCCAGATGAAGTACACGAAGCTGTTTTTGATTTAATGTTCGAATTAGGTGCTGAAGAATGGCAGTTAGACTTCCCAACCGTATATGGTTCGGCTAAGAATAACTGGATGAGTGACGATTGGCAAAAGCCAACCGATTCTATCGAGCCAGCGTTGGATATGGTTTTAGAACACGTTCCATCACCTAAAATTGAAGAGGGTACAACTCAAATGTTGATTACTTCATTAGACTACTCTTCATTTACCGGTAGAATTGCAATTGGTCGTTTACAGCGAGGTACTTTAAAAGAAAATATGCAAGTAACTCTTGTAAAGCGTGATGGTACTAAAGTAAAAAGTAGAATTAAAGAATTACATACTTTTGAAGGTTTAGGCCGGATAAAAGTAGAAGAAGTGCAAGCGGGTGATATTTGTGCGTTAGTAGGTCTTGAAGGATTTGAAATTGGTGATACCGTTGCCGATCTTGAAAATCCAGAAGCATTGCAAACCATCGCTATTGATGAACCAACCATGAGTATGTTGTTCACCATTAACGATTCTCCTTTCTTCGGAAAAGATGGAAAATTTGTTACATCTCGCCACGTAAAAGAGCGTTTGGAGCGCGAATTAGAGAAAAACTTAGCATTGCGACTAAATAAGACAGATAGCGCCGATAAGTTTTTGGTATTTGGTAGAGGGGTATTGCACCTTTCGGTTTTAATTGAAACGATGCGTCGTGAAGGATATGAACTTCAAATTGGACAACCACAAGTAATTATCAAAGAAATCGACGGTAAAAAATGTGAGCCGGTTGAAGAATTAACGATCGATCTTCCTGAAGAAGTAAGCGGTAAAGCCATTGAAATGGTAAGCTTACGTAAAGGCGAAATGCTAAGTATGGAGGCTAAAGGCGAACGAATGGTCTGTAAATTCAATATTCCTTCAAGAGGAATTATTGGTTTGCGAAACCAATTGTTGACAGCAACGGCAGGTGAAGCTATTATGACACACCGTTTCTTAGAGTACCAACCGCTAAAAGGAGGTATTCCTGAAAGACAAAACGGTAGTTTGGTGTCTATGGAAAAAGGAAAAGCGATACCGTATTCTATAGATAAGTTACAAGATCGTGGACGCTTTTTCGTAGATCCAGGAGAAGATATTTACGAAGGTCAAGTAATTGGTGAAAACTCACGTCAGGATGATATGACAGTGAATATCACAAAAACCAAAAAGTTGAGTAACGTACGTTCTTCAGGAGCTGATGATAAAGCCAAGATTGTTCCGGCTATCAAGTTTTCATTAGAAGAAGCGTTAGAATATATTCAGAAAGATGAGTATGTTGAGGTTACACCAAATCACCTTCGTCTTAGAAAAGTATACTTAAAAGAAGTAGATAGAAAACGAAATAAAATAATGTAATTTATTTCTGAAATTTTATAGAAGAAACCACCGTCATATTGATGGTGGTTTTTTTGTTTTAATAAAACCGCTACTCGGAAATCGATTCTTTTGTTGAAAGATACTTTTTGCTTATTGCATTCAACAACACAAATACAACAAAGAATAACACCCAATCATTATAAAAAGTAAATCGCTTTAAGGTGTGCATACCAATGGCCACTACAGCCATATTGCTTAGCGTAATACACGTTACAAAAGCAATTGCTTTAAATATGGTTGTCTTTTGGGTATTGATTTTGCTAAGTCCGAAAAGGAACAAAATGATATACAGCAACACATACTTAGAATTCTCAAATCCGTAAATAAAGTTTTTAATATAAATGGTAGCCCACGCTTTAAAATTATCCAGTATTAAGGGGAGTGCCATCGCCGTAGTGGTTTTATCAATTTTGATTAATGCATCATCTTCCGAAAGGTCTGGTTCATATAATTCTCTGCCAATAGGATAAATTGTTGAATTTGCAATTCTGGCAAAATTGGATATGTAATGTGAAATAACATCATCACCACTAGAAAGTGCCGCTTCTTCATTGTAACTGTTCTGTTCTATTTCAGAATAAATGGCGTTGAAATATATTTTTTCTTCTTCCGAAGTATAAATAGAAGCGTCTTCTTTATCGGCTACATACATAGCTGGAGCCAATAAGTGAATGCCCGTCCAAGGAGTATTGGTAAAATGGCCATGAACCAATTTATGATAACTGCTATCGGTTAACGAAACAAGAAAGGGTAGTAAAACTAAGGTTATTAGGTATGGAATATGCTTTTTAAAAGTCTTTGTTTTAAAGCCAATCCACAGTAATATGGCAATGCCAATAGGAACAAAATAAAGAAACTGTTTTCTGGTAAGTAATAATATAAATAGGAAAATAAGTCCGTATCCTAGGTGTTTAGTGCGCTCTTTAAAAAAGAAAATTATAAAGTGAATTGTTGTCAATAAATATAGCGGGTAGGCAATGGCTTCAGTTAATACGTTATTGGCAATGCGATGATTATACACATACGGAATTATAAAAATAGCTGTTAAACCTAAATACCATATTGTTTGTAAGTTAACCTGTTTTCGAAGTTGAAGGATAAAAAACCAAATTGCATACAAGCCTATACCTAATTGCAATATTTTTAACGCAGATTGAAAGTAGTTTCCAAAAACAGCCTTAACAAAGCCCACAAACAATGGATATACCGGCGTACGGTTAAAATACATCTCTATATAGCCATAAGAGTCTGGATGGAGTGTTATAGGTCTTGATAACACAACTATGGAAGTTATTATAAATATGACGCCAATATAAATCTGAAATTTTTTAGAAAGGAAAGAAAAATCCGCCATATAGTATATACATTGTAAAACCGTTGCTAAAAGTAAAAATAATTTTAGATTTACATGGCGTAACCAATATTAGTTTCTTGAATAGACCTAAAAATAATAACAAGCCTGAATTTAAGGTGCAACAATATACTGCTTCGCATAAAGCGGAATGGAATGATTTTATCGGCTCGGCAAAAAATGCCACTTTTTTATTCAACCGAAATTTTATGGAGTACCACAGTGATCGATTTGACGATTTTTCACTGCTAATTTATAAAGATGATAAACTGTACGCGGTTTTACCAGCTAATAAAAAAGGGGATGCGGTTATTTCGCACCAAGGATTAACCTACGGAAGTTTTGTGCTTCAGGAGAAAGCAAAGCTATTATACGCTTTTGAAGCTTTTAAAGCAACGCTCGAATTTTTATATGCTGAAGGCATTAAAACCCTTGATATTCGTGTTATCCCCACATTTTATAACAGCCTTCCGGCCGATGAGTTGGCGTATTTTCTGTTTAAAGCAGAAGCAAAACTGATAAAACGCGACGTATTGATGGTGATAGACTATGCCAATAAACTGCGCTTTCAGAAAAATAGGAGGGAAGGTATCAACAAAGCAGTCCGTAATGGACTAACGGTGCAAATTGACGATAATTACGAAGGATTTTGGAATGAAATTTTAATCCCAAACCTTCAGAAAAAGCACGGAGTAAAACCCGTTCATAGCTTGGAAGAAATTGAATTATTGGTTTCACGTTTTCCAAAAAATATTAAGCAGGTAAATGTATATAAAGATGAAAAAATAGTCGCTGGGACAACAGTTTTCTTAACAAAAACAACCATTCATCCGCAGTATGTTTCTGGCAATGTGAATAAAAATAGCTACGGACTGTCTCTTATACACATCTCCGAGCCCACGAGACCTCTCTACATCTCGT
>OJEO01000681.1_pt1 | contig 11489 bp, 9 predicted proteins | sample 1593621 | NCBI WGS metagenome assembly OJEO01 (sample SAMN05416875, study PRJEB24817) | seawater metagenome | isolation source: Sea water | place: Canada:Atlantic | collected 2013-11
TCTACACGTAAGGAGTCGTCGGCAGCGTCAGATGTGTATAAGAGACAGAATTAAGCCTGGGGTTAAAATTTTTCCTTCGGCATCAATAATGGTGTCAGCACTAATAGTTTCAGGGTTAATCGCGGTAACTTTTCCATTTTCGAATACGACAGTTGCGTTTTCTAACACACCTTGCTCAGTTACTGTGTGTACTGTGGCATTAGTAATAGCAATACTTTCTGCATAACTCGCCGTAGAACTTGCTAGTGCCAATGCAATTAGCGATGATTTAAATAATTTAAAATGTTTCATAATCTTCACCTTACCTTTGACCTAACAGAAAATCGCTTTTCGCTTGGTATTTTTCATCAAAACGATCGTACACCTTAGCACCATCAACAAACACTTGTTCAGCTTGAGCATAAACACTGAATGGGTTTTGATTCCAAATAACTACATCCGCTTTTTTACCATTTTCTAAACTACCGGTTTCGTCGGCTAACCCTAGTGATTTTGCGGCATTAGAAGTGATCCAAGTAATAGCAAGTTCAGGCGTTACTTCAAAACCATTTTCGTTTGCACGATACATAACCTTACCGGCTTCTTGGTTCAGTCGCTGAATTGTACTATCAGAATCTGAATGAACGACTGCACATGAGTTTTTCATTGCATCAACAATGGCAACGTTTTCGTGCACCATGTCATAAGCTTCCATTTTAAAGCCCCACCAATCAGGCCACATGGCTGCACAATTGCCATTTTCGGCTAACATATCAGCTATTTTGTATGCTTCAACCGCATGATGAAAAGTGCCCGAATGGTAATTAAACTCTTTACCTAGGTCGATCATCATTGCCATTTCTTCAGCTTTATAACAATGGTTATGAATTAAGATATCGCCATCGAGCACACCTTTTAAGGTATCTAACTCTATATCACGCTCTGGTGCTAAAGGATTTTTACCGGCATCATAATCAGCATCGTACTTTTCCCATGCGCGCTTATACTCTGTTGCATCAGCCCAGGCCATACGATAGCCCGCCATATTACCCATACGAGTTGATGGTAATACTTTGCGGCTACCATAAACCCGTTTTGGATTCTCACCACAAGCCATTTTTAAACCGTAAGGTGCTTCAGGGAACTTCATACCTTGCATGGTATGGCTAGGAACATTTCGCAAAGTTACACCACGACCACCAAATAAATTTGCTGAGCCGGGTAGAATTTGTAATGTTGTTATTCCCCCTTCCCGTGCAGCCTCAAAACCAGGGTCTTGTGGCCAAACACTATGTTCAGCCCATACTTCTGAGGTATTAGGCGAAGTCATTTCATTCCCGTCAGCATGCGACTCTACAGACGGGTTAGGGTAAACCCCTAAATGTGAATGCACATCAATAATACCAGGAGTTATCCATTTACCATTAGCATCAATTTCAACAGCGCCTTCTGCAACTAAGTCTGTACCTATTTGGTTGATCTTTCCATCTACCATCAGAACATCAGCATTATCTATACGTGAGCCAGTACCCGTTAACACCGTGGCATTTTTTATCAGGGTGGTTTGCAAAGGTAATACTTTATAAGTACTTGGATATGGGTTTTTCTTTATAACCACTCTTTCGTTTTGTTGTTCGCTTTGCAAGCAACCTGTTAGCGCAACAGCAAGCGCTGCAGACACTAAAGATGGTAGAAATTTTTGCATAGATTTATTCCTGTTTTACTCAGTACTCTGCAGAAAGTATGGAACTTTCTAGCAGATTTGTAAGCGCTATTATGGGTTAATTAAAGTTAACATAAGTTAATGAACCTACAGTTTTGAGGTTCATTAACTTATGTTAACAAGAGATTAATAGCTACATTATTATGAAATGTCGCTGACAACAAGTCAGACTTATAGAGGAGTTAAGCAATTGCGTTGAACGGTTAGCTATCTGCGATAAATGGGTGCTAAAAACTAGTTCAACTTAAAGTTCAAAGTCACCAAAGTCAATTTCGCTACTGTTTTCAATGCGTGTTTTGCTTGGTGGATCAAGTAAAGAAGCTTGCTTATTTTCAACAATAACTTCTGCTACTTTGGGGCTGGTAGGTTGTGTTTTACGTTTTTTACGCTGTAAGCAACGTTTAATAACCTTTTGCCGTTCATTAGAGTCGAAGGCGATCCAGTTCAGGCGTTCGTCTCGCGTACGATAGCAACCCGAACATTGGCCTTTGTCATCAGACTGACAAATGCCAACACAAGGACTTGGTACTTCAAAAAACTCTAATTGCATATTATACCAAACAGGTTAAATGTTTGTTCTTCATTTACGGCAAATAACGGTTCAATTTTAAGGCGTGTGACTGAGCACAACGGAAAAATTAAACGGATAAAGCATTTGAAATTTATCAATGAATTAGTCCACTTGATCATATTTACAACATAAAATATCAATGGCTAAAGTTGAATTAAACCATTGGGTAGATACGGTTAAGTATATACCCAATAATTACGTTAAAGAAAAAGAATTAATTAACCCAGCTTATCTGTGGCGATAGAATACTCAGGGTCTTCAATAACATTAATTTCAACTAAGCTGCCAGCTTTAGTTAACAATTGCGTACATTCTTTACTTAAATGTCTTAAGTGCATTTGCTTACCACGGCTAATATAACGTTCGGCTAAAGTATCTATGGCTTCAATTGCTGAATGGTCTGCAACGCGTGAGTTTTTAAATTCAACAATAACGTCATTACTATCATTTTCCATATCAAATTGCTCTAAAAAGCTAGCAACTGAACCGAAAAATAACGGGCCAGACACATCATATACCGTTGAACCATTGGCATTAACAGAGCGATGAACCGCAACATGTTTAGCATGTTCCCATGCAAATACTAAGGCAGAAACAATAACACCTACAACAACAGCTATGGCTAAATCAGTAGCTACAGTTACACCCGATACCAATATAATGACAAAAGCATCAGCTTTTGGCACTTTGCCTATAATACGGAAACTAGACCATTCAAAGGTGCCAATAACGACAATAAACATAACACCAACCAAAGCAGCTAAAGGTATTTGTTCAATTAAACTAGAGCCAAATAATATAAAACCAAGTAACGCTAATGCTGCCGTTACACCTGACATTCGGCCACGACCACCAGAGTTAACATTGATCATAGATTGACCAATCATGGCACAGCCACCCATACCACCGAAGAACCCCGTTACGGTATTTGCCGCACCCTGCGCAACACATTCTTTATTGCCTTTACCGCGTGTGCCGGTTAGTTCGTCAATCAAGGTGAGTGTTAACAATGATTCAATCAAACCAATAGCCGCTAAAATTAATGCGAAAGGTAAAATAACTTGTAAGGTTTCAAGGTTAAAAGGAACATTTGGAATATTAAAAACAGGAAGACCGCCGGCAATAGAAGCCATAGGGTCATTTGTCATATCACGTACAAAATCAACGACTGTTCTGGCATCTAAATTAAGGCTTTGAACCAAAATGGTAACCACAACAATCGCGACTAAAGATGAAGGCACTGCTTTAGTTAACTTAGGTAAAAAGTGAATAATTGCCATAGTTAATACAATAAGACCAGCCATAGTAAGCATCTGGCTACCTTGCATCCAGGCTAAAACGCCATTTTCATCGGTCACTTTAAATTGACCTAATTGTGCAAGGAAAATAACAATAGCTAAACCATTAACAAAGCCGAGCATAACAGGGTGAGGTACTAAGCGAATAAACTTACCTAGTTTAAATAGCCCCGCTAATATTTGCAGTATTCCGGTTAGCACCACAGTGGCAAATAAATATTCGACCCCATGAATAGCAACTAAACTGACCATAACAACGGCCATAGCACCAGTAGCACCTGAGATCATGCCAGGACGACCACCGAAAATAGATGTAATTAAACCCACCATAAATGCAGCATATAAACCCACTAATGGTTCAACACCAGCAACAAAAGCAAATGCTACCGCTTCAGGTACCAATGCTAGGGCTACAGTGAAACCTGACAGAACATCATTTTTTAAATTTGCCACTTTACTGGCATGTAATTCAAACATTATTATCTCTACTTTGATTAGAACATCAAAAAACAAGCATAATTTAAAAAACTAGCTTGAATTTAGTTACATTGGATGTAGCCCAAAAAATATATTACTGAATGATAATGTGTACCAAGCAAGTTCAACGATAAACGTTATCTTTCGGGATTTGAAGGCGCCGGAATACTATAGAAATACTCGTTAAATGTCAATATTTGCTCAAATTAACATCAAGAAAAATAACAAGAATAACAAGTAAATATTTATAAAGAACCGGCTTTTAAAACTAAAGTGACTTTCAACCGATTAGTCTCAATAATTAGCCTCAATATAGTTACCTAAAAAGATTAATCAGCATTACCCAACAAAATCATTTAAATGCTTTTAAGCATTATCGCTAGGATTAATAATCTATGCTCTGTGTGACGAAAAAATCGCAATACTGAAGCTATGTCAGAAGCTTTGTATTTTGTCTTGTATGTTTTGAAGAAAAAGACTAAATATCTTGGTAAATAAGCTCATTAAACAATTGTAAATATAACCATGATATTCAACTAGTTAGCCATTCACTTTAGATTCTCGCGCTTCTAAGAAAGCCTTTATCTCATCGCGTGACCCCAGAATATGTTGTTTTAGCATCGCCACTGCGGCTTCAATATTACGTGCTTTACTGAATGCTAAAATGTCATTGTGTTCAGATTCAGCTTTTGAGATACCGCCAGCCCAAAGTAAATGCATACGAATATAGCGATCTGCACTTTTATTAAGGGTATTCACCAAGTCTAAAGTTTGTGGTCGATTAGCGCCTGAATACAAACAATTGTGATAACTAGAGTTAAGCTCACTCCAAGTGTTAGCCGCATTTTCTTTACCAAGCGCCTTATCTAACTTTGCAAGTAACAAGGTGGCTTCTTCTAGTTTCTCGTCACTAATGTTTGGCAACGAATTAGCTAACAAGTCAGATTCAAGTATAGCGCGTAACTCAAATAACTCATCTACTTGATCAGCATTAAGCTCAGTTGCCGTTGCTCCTTTATGCGGTTCAAAAACCACTAAGCCCTCACCTTCGAGTTGCAATAAAGCCTCTCGAACCGGAATTCTGCTAACATTTAACTCACTTGCAAGCGCGGCTTGTCTTAAAGGTTGCCCTGCTTTAATCTCACCACTTAATATTTTTTCTCTAAGTGTTTCAACAACTAATTGAGTTCTAGTTTTATATACAATGCTCATATAAGGCTTCCTAAAAATATTGTTGCCATTATAAAGAACCGTGGGATAAACACAAAACAATAGCAGATGCTCAAAGCGATAAAGTCAAAGTGAACTTACAACAGTTTCCAGCGTAATCACCTGAAAATTATTAAATTAAGATATTCAAAACATTAATTTAGCTACTCATTAAAAAGTGAACATAACAAGACCAATGCTCTTTCATACCTTTTAAAATCTGTTATCGTTAAGAGATAAATTATGCATAGCGCTTTTCACGTTAACTCAGTAGTTTCATAAGTAGCTATGACTGAATAAAAAACATCTCAATAAATAGATAATTAAAAAAGATAATTTTTTATGCCAAACCAAATGCCTGAAAAAGTACAAAAAAAACATAATAGCATCGCATTAATTACCTTTATTTTTGCCATATTGTCGGCTGTGTATATTAAGCAGTTTATTCCACCTCATTGGGTTGAACAGAGTTATGTATACGATGTAAGTACTGATGCCCTAGGCGTTTCGAGTTACATTTATAAAGAAAAAAGAGTAATAATTGATGCTGTAGTTAGCTACGAAAACTCGCCGCTTAATCAACAAAACCTCAACAATATAAGCAAACCACCAACACTTAAGCAGCAATGGGTAACAGACGATAATCAACAATTAAAACTTCTTAAACCGGCCTTTCATTTTGGTATTGGCTCACTTTTACCCGCTTTAATAACTATTATTTTATGCTTATTAACCCGAGAGCCCCTAACAGCATTACTTGGCGGAGTTGTCGTGGGCGCTATTATGCTCGGTCGTTATGATCTTACCGATAAAGTCATCATTCCTAATCTTGCACAAGAAGGCACAGCAGCGTTGTTATTGTTGTATTTATGGCTACTTGGCGGTTTATTAGGTATATGGTCGAAAACAGGTGCAGCACAAGCTTTTGCCAATTTTATGACTAAGCACTTTGTCAAAGGGAGAAAGTCAGCGAAAGTGGTTTCATGGCTACTTGGTATGCTATTTTTCCAAGGTGGCACTATGAGTACAGTGTTAGTAGGAACAACAGTGCGACCTTTAGCTGATAAAGCAAAAGTAAGCCACGAAGAAATGAGTTACATTGTAGACTCGACGGCTTCTCCTATTGCATCAATATTAGCGTTTAATGCTTGGCCAGCCTATGTTCAAGCATTAATATTTATACCCGGCGTATCTTTTTTAGCCACAGAAGCAGATCGCATTAGCTTTTTCTTTCAAAGTATTCCATTTAGTTTTTACAGTATGTTTGCAGTTATGGGTACATTGCTGCTTAGTCTTAATGTCACTATTTTTTCAGGTAAGCGTATACGTGCAGCAAAATTTCGTGCTGAAACCTATGGCCAATTAGACGCTCCTGACGCCAAACCATTAAGTGCTAAAGAATTACAAAGCACAGACATACCTCAAGGTTATAAACCACATGTGCTTGAGTTTATTTTACCCTTAGTTACTTTAACTGCCATTGCAGTAGGTAGTTTTGTAATACTGGGGACCCCTAAAATTAACTGGGCTTTTGGCGCTGCACTTTTGCTTTCTGCCATTATGGCTTTAATTAAAGGTATGTCTTTAGACCACGTTGTTGAAGGTTTCGGTAATGGATTAAAAGGAGTGGTATTTGCCTCAGTGATTTTAATGCTCGCGGTTATTATTGGCAGTATTAGTAAAGAAACCGGAGGCGGGCTATTTTTGGTGTCTTTACTAGGAGAGCACCTGCCATTTTGGTGTTTACCGGTAATTTTGCAGCTAATCACTATGATCATCGCATTTTCTACCGGTACTAGTTGGGGAACTTATGCTATCGCTTTTCCGCTAGCAATGCCTCTAGCATGGGCAATTTGTCAAAGCCAAGGTGTAGCAAACCCAGAGTTATTTATGATGCTTTGCTTCGCGACAGTATTAAACGGTAGTGTTTTTGGTGATCAATGTTCGCCAATTTCAGATACCACTATTCTAAGTGCAATGACAACAGGCTGTGACTTAATGGACCATGTAAAATCACAACTTGTACCCGCCGCACTAGCGGCTTCATTTGCAGGGGTACTTTGGACATTAACCGCATACCTATTTGTATAGCCTAAACTTTAGAGCTTAGCGTATAAATAAATTAGTGGCTTTAAATCATGACTTAAGCCATGAGGTATTGATTATTGAGATGAAAGAGCGGTAGTAATTAATTAAGCGACGACAAACTATAACCAATAGCTTTATCAGTTTATGACGTTTAGCCTATGGAATTAAGCCTATGGAATTAAGCCTATCGAATTAAACCTATGGAATTAAGGTTAACTCCGGCCCAGCTTCGCTATCGGTGTCATTAGAGCTTCCCTCTAAAGGTGCCTCAACAACAAAACAGCACCCTTGTTCAACAGATACATGCTTAATACTTCCGCGAAGTTTAGTATTAACTAAGTTATACACAATATTCATCCCTAAGCCTGAGCCGCCTAGACCACGCTTTGTAGTAACAAAGGGATCGAATACTTTGTCTTTAACTTTGTCATCTAACCCTTTACCGTTATCTTGATAAGTCAGCACAAGGCTTTCATCATTCAATTCAAATTTAATAGAAATTTCACCATCTTGAGTATTTTCAAAACCGTGATAATGTGAGTTAGTCAGAAAATTCGTTAATATTTGATTCCAAGCACTGGGAAAAGTAACCAAATTAATATCCTCGTTAACAAGTATATTAATTGTATAATTTTTCTGTTTAAATAAAGTTTTCACTGTATTTACAATGTCATGAACATGTTGGTATAGATTAATTTTTATTTTAGGATCGGTATGATATTCAACCGCTACAGATTTAAAGCCTCGAATTAAATCAACCGCTTTATGTAGACTACGATCAATAATTTTTTCATATTCCTCAAACAGAACCAACATCGTAGTTAGTTGCTTTTTGGTTAAAGTTTCACTACTAAGCGATTGCTCCAGCTCAGTAAACTTTTCTTTCATCGCACTAAGCGACGTAACACAAATACCTAACGGCGTATTCACCTCATGTGCAACACCTGCTACTAATTGCCCCAATGATGCCATTTTTTCTGACTGTACTAATTGATCTTTGGCCAAGGTTAGTGCATCAAGCGAACGCTGTAATTGCTGATTACTTTCAGAAAGTTTCGACGTTCGTTCATAAACCTTAATTTCTAAATCACCGTTAAGGTTAATCAATGCATTCTCAGCATCTTCTAGTTTAATGATGTCGTTTTGAAGTGTCAGACGCATATCGTTAATTGCAGCAACCAATTCGTCGAGTTCGTCAGTTTTATTGCTCCTATTCTCTAACATTAAAGGTCTGTCTAAGCTATCTCCACTCATCGCTTGAGAATAAAGGGTAATTCGATATAGATGGCGGGTGATAAACCAATGAACAATAAAAAAAGTACAGAGTGCAACGATAAAAATTTTAATAAATTCAGTAAAAACAATAAAACCAGCTTTTTGCCATAAGTGATTATATATATCTTGATAGTCGGCAGAAATAGTCATATTACCTATTGCAGTGCCTTCAAAAACAATAGGGTAGCTTTCAACTTTTTTAGCTTCTTTTACACGGTTACCAACTTGATATATTTTCCCAAAAGTTGTTGTTAGTTGCACATGGCGAATATCGGGAAGTCGCTGTACGCCGGCAATTTGTTGTTCGATGAGCTCCTCATTAAAATCCCATAAGCTAGTAGAAATTGATTGCTTATAACTTAATTCAATATTATCAAAACGCTTATCTAACCTTACCACACCATCTTGAAAATCGACATACAATTGAATAAAAGTAGAAGCCACTGACAATAAAGCACTGCACAAAAAAATGTAAATAAAGACACGCCGGCTTAATTTACTATTAAATGCACTTTTTTCATTCATTACTTTATTCATGCCTATATTTATCAATTGCTAGTTTATTGTAAGTTTTAGCTAATAGCTTAGCGGAATAGCAAACTTTAGTTGAATATATTCACCAGATTAAAAAATAGCTATGCTTGGGTAATAACACTAATCGCTTTAATTTAATCTATTAATCACTATATGCCTCATCAGTGTTAATTTAAAGTAAATTGCTTATATTTTAGGTGGTGTCCGATTATCGCTAGTTATTTACATTATCTGCCGTATGATCACTCAGTAATTAAGTTAGCGCTCAAAAAGTAAATTTAGGAAAAGTATGTTCAGTATAGAAGTTTGTGAAAATGCACGTTTAAGTCGAGATGCTCGCTTCGATGGTAAATTTTTTACCGCGGTGATCACAACGGGCATTTTTTGCCGTCCTATTTGTCCGGCAAGGCCTCCAAAGCCAGAAAATGTCACTTACTATGCAAATGCTGAACTTGCACAACAATCAGGCTTTCGACCTTGTAAACGATGTTTTCCGCAACTTGCGCCACATTTGCCATTACCTAGAAAAATAAAACAAATTACCCAAGCCTATTACGAGAATAATTACAGTTTGCAAAAATGTGCTGAGCAACTAGAAACCAGTGACAGACAAATTCGACGTTTGTTTATGCAATATTATGGACTTCCACCGAGTGAGTTTTTTCATCAACAACGTTTGTTGCTTGCTCATAAATTACTTATATCAACAAGTTTAAGTATTACTGACGTGGGTTTCGCGGCAGGTTTTAACAGTATCCGTCGATTTAATGAAGTAATTTTGCAGGCTTACAAAGTATCTCCAAGTGAGATCAGAGGTAAAAAATCACCAACAACAGATAACCAAGTTACTATTTTATTACCCTATAAAGCACCATTTGACTGGCCATTAATGCTGAGCTTTTTTCGTTCAAGAAAAATGAGTAATATTGAAGATATTACTACAGAACATTATTTTCGTACCCTAGAGTTAGATAATTGCCAAGGCTGGATAAAAGTAACGCATCACGAGAATAAAAGTGCTTTAAACCTTACTGTTAATTTAACTGACTATAGCTATTTAAATCAAATTATTGCCCGCGTTAGACGAATGTTCGACCTAGATGCCGACATGCAACTTATCCATCAGCATTTAAAATCTCACCCCACATTAGCAGCTGTAATCGAAAAATTTCCAGGTCTGCGTTTACCGGGTTGTTGGGATATTTTTGAGTTTTCAATCCGAGCTATTTTAGGTCAACAAATATCGGTTAAAGGCGCAACAACTTTGGCCCAACGCATTGTAGAAAAATATGGCGAAAATGTTGTTGATATTGAGCAGCCAGATAATATTAATACAACAAAGTACTTCCCAAAAATTGCAGCGCTCATGAATGTAGATTATCAAGACATTGGCTTAACACGCTCTCGCATTGCCACATTACAAACTTGGGTTACTTACTTTCAACAACATGAAAATATATTTTCCAAAGGTTTAACCATTGAAGAATTAGAAGCTTCATTAACAAAACTTAAAGGCATAGGGCCATGGACAGTCAACTATATTGGTATGCGAGGTTTAAGCGACCCAGACGCATTTCCTAGTGCTGATTTAGGCATTATTAAAGCCCTTACTTTTAATGAAGTTAAACCTAAGAATAAAGATATACTCACATTGGCTGAAAATTGGCGCCCTTGGCGAGCTTATGCTGCTATTTATTTATGGCAATCGCTGGCAACACAATAAAAATAATGTACAAAAGACAAATTTCTAAGGACGCAAAAACATGTATTACTGTATTTATCAATCTCCATTAGGGGAAATTGCTTTAACGGCAAACGAGCAAGGGTTAAGTGCCCTCGCCTTTCAAACTGGAAAATCTCCAATTGATTTTACTGGCTTATCTGAAAACCACAGTAAATTCACTAAAGTTGTAAAACAATTAGATGAATATTTTAGCGGTGAGAGAAAGCACTTTGATCTACCCTTAGCGCCAAAAGGTACTAACTTTCAAAAACAAGTGTGGCAAGCATTAACCGAAATACCTTGTGGTGAAACTAAAAGTTATGGCTGGATCGCAAAAAGTATTAATAACGAAAAAGCCGTTAGAGCAGTAGGTACAGCAAATGGCGCCAACCCAATCGCATTAATTGTACCTTGTCACCGAGTTATTGGTAGTAATGGCAAGTTAACTGGTTATGCTGGTGGTTTAGCACTGAAGGCTAAATTATTAATGCACGAAGGCGCACAATTTAAACCCTAAACATATTACTGCACCGTCTTGTTTTACGATGGTTATTACATAACCTGAACTCTGGATAAGCAGCACTTGCTCAATGTTCCCTTTTAAGCCATTTT
>OJEO01000686.1_pt1 | contig 11382 bp, 7 predicted proteins | sample 1593621 | NCBI WGS metagenome assembly OJEO01 (sample SAMN05416875, study PRJEB24817) | seawater metagenome | isolation source: Sea water | place: Canada:Atlantic | collected 2013-11
GAGATGTAGAGAGGTCTCGTGGGCTCGGAGATGTGTATAAGAGACAGTGTATTTTTGATACAGAAGAAATTGAAAAATGATACATACTATTTGTTATGTAAGCAGTGCATCTCGCGAGTTAAAAGAAAACGAGCTGGAAAAACTATTTTACAATACCCAAACCAACAATAGTAATGCAAATATTACAGGAGCTTTACTGTATTACTACGGAAATTTTCTACAAGTTTTAGAAGGCGAAAAAGATACCCTCTTAGCCCTTTTTGAAAAAATTAAAAAGGACAAGCGCCATAAAAACATTATAACCATCTTTAACAAACAAAACGAACATCGTATCTTTGAAGCATATAAATCCGGTTTCAGCATTATTAAAACTAAATCTGATTTAAAAAACTTAAATGAATATTTAAATAAAACAAAAGATACCACACCTTTTTCAACAAGTGTATTAGGTCTTTTAGAACCCTTTTTAATATAAATTATGAGCCAAACTATCATTGCACCTTCCATCCTAGCCGCAGATTTTGCCAACCTTAAGAAAGATGTTGACATGGTAAATAACAGTGAAGCAGATTGGTTCCACTTAGATGTTATGGATGGTGTTTTTGTTCCAAATATTTCTTTTGGGATGCCTGTTATTGAAGCTATTTCAAGACACGCTACAAAACCGTTGGATGTTCACTTAATGATTGTTCAGCCAGAACGATATGTAAAAGATTTTGCCCTATTAGGCACTAACACACTAACGGTCCACTATGAAGCCTCAACGCATTTACATAGAACACTACAAGCTATCAAGGCAGAAGGTATGCAAGCGGGCGTAGCTTTAAATCCACACACTAACATTTCAGTTTTAAAAGATACAATTCAAGATATTGACTTGGTTTGCATGATGAGTGTAAATCCTGGATTTGGCGGTCAATCCTTTATTGAAAACACCTATGAAAAGGTAAAAGAGTTGAAAAAACTTATTTCAGAAAAAGGAGCTGCTACCAAAATTGAAATTGATGGCGGCGTAACTAATAAAAATGCCAAGCAGTTGGTAGAAGCCGGTGCAGATGTATTGGTAGCAGGAAGCTACGTTTTTGGTTCAGAAAACCCAACTGAAACCATCAAGAATCTCGGCACTCTTGTTAGGTAAATATAAGCACATCTTATAGCAAAGTAAGGTGTTGAACAAGGCTTTTGTTATCTTTGCTGTAAAAGAACACATTGACTACCGAAAAAGAAGTCCTTATTATAGGCGCCGGCCCAATTGGAATTGCTAGCGCCCTCGAATGTAAAAAAAACAACCTAGATTATATAGTGGTAGAAAAGGGGACTTTGACAAACTCCATTTACAACTATCCACTAAATATGACTTTCTTTTCAACTTCTGAAAAATTGGAAATTGACGGCATTCCATTTATTAGCAATAATCCAAAACCTACCCGAAACGAAGCTTTGGAATATTACCGACGAGTTGCTACTTCAAACAACTTGAACATTAATTTATATGAAACCATTACCGAGGTTAAAAATGAAACAGATGGAAGTTTCACGGTCACTTCAGATAAAAAAAAATACCGTGTAAAAAATATTGTAGTCAGCACAGGGTTTTATGACATTCCTAAATTATTGGATGTCCCAGGAGAGAATTTGCCTAAAGTTTCACACTATTACAAAGAAGCGCATCCTTTTGTAATGCAAAACAGCATAATAGTTGGCGCTAGTAATTCTTCAGTAGATGCCGCTTTAGAAATTTGGCGCAAGGGAGGAAATGTTACCATGATAGTTCGAGGACCCAGTATTGGGGAGCGTGTAAAATATTGGGTAAAGCCAGACATTGAGAACCGTATTAATGAAGGAAGCATTAAAGCCTATTTTAATTCAGAGATAAAAGAAATAAAAGAATCTGAAGTAATTGTTGAAACACCAAACGGCAAACAAAGCATACCCAATGATTTTGTAATTGCGTTAACCGGGTATCGCCCCAATTTTAAATTTCTTGAAACACTGGGGATCGAATTATCCAAAGAAGGCAACTATTTTCCAAAATACAACCCTGAAACCATGGAAACCAATGTTCCTAATTTATATTTGGCTGGTGTTATTTGTGGTGGTATGGAAACCCACAGATGGTTTATTGAGAACTCAAGAATTCATGCCACTATAATCGCAAAACATATTTCAAAAAAAAGTAAAATTCAGAAAAAGTAAAACTAAACGCTTACCTGATTTTTTATATAGCGTATAGAAAAAGGAGTTGTAAAGCATTCCGCTGTTTTTTTACCAATCACATTAAAAAAATAATCATACGGTTATCTATGCATAAAGATGGGTTCGGTATAACATCATTTTCTCTGCTTAAGATTTTTCCAATTAAGATTAGAACTTCTCTTCTTTATATAACAACTTAATTTCTTTGTTCTATTAATTGCAGTTATAAAATAATCACAATTATCAAAAGAGTGCTTAGTTAAAATATTAACTAAAAAAATTCTATCTGCATTTGCTTAATTCTGAAAAAATTAAGGTTTAAAACTTTTAAAATATCAAGCAAAAGATGCTAAAATCAATAAAATAAAGGGTTTTCAGCAGGTTACATTTACAATATAACTTTTAAACATTTGATTATTAACCACATAAATATTTGTTAAAATAGTGGTAAAAAATTTAACGTTTATTCGCTGTAAAAAGCATGGAATTTGAATAGTTTTGTAACAAGCTTAACAAAAAATACATATATGAGACAAAAATTTAAAATTCTGTTAACGTTACTGTCTTTCGTAATGGTGCAAACTATGTTTGCTCAAGAGAAAGAAATCACGGGATCAGTACAAGATGCGTCCGGAGTTCCTTTACTAGGAGTAAACATTTTAGTAAAAGGTAGCTCAACAGGGACACAAACCGATTTTGATGGAAATTACACCATTGAAGCATCGGCCGGCGAAACCTTAGTATTTAGTTACGTAGGGTATACGCCAAAAGAGATGGTTGTAGGCGAAAGCAGTACAATCGATGTAGTTCTTGAGCAAGGAGAAGCTCTTGAAACAGTAGTAGTAACCGCTCTTGGTATTTCTAGAGAGAAGAAAACTTTAGGATATGCAACTGAGACAGTTGAAGGCGATGAAGTAAATACTGTTACTGCAGGTGGAAACGTTGCCAACTCATTATCTGGTAAAGTTTCTGGTGCACAAGTTAGAAGAAATGGTAACTTAGGTGGTTCTACCAACATTATTTTACGTGGTACCAACTCGCTTACAGGTAATAACCAAGCGTTATTTGTTGTAGATGGAGTTATTATTGACAACTCTAACACAAACACCGCAGGACAACAACAAGCAGGAGCTGGTTTTGACTACGGTAATGCTTCATCAGATATTAACCCAGAGAACATTAAAAGTATTAACGTTCTTAAGGGTGCTGCTGCAACAGCATTATATGGTAGTCGTGCTTCAAACGGTGCTATTATCATTACCACTAAAAAAGGTACTGAGCAAAAAGGTCTAGGTGTATCTGTAAGTACAGGTATTCAAGTTGGTAAAGTAAACAGAGAAACTTTCCCAGAGTACCAAGATCAATACGGTGCAGGTTATGGAGCCTTTTACGGAGGAAGCAACCCTTACTTTTTTGAAGAAGATATAGATGGTGATGGTCAATTAGACCTAGTAGCACCTTTAACAGAAGATGGTTCTTATGGTGGAGAGTTTAACGGTCAATTAGTGTATCAATGGGATGCATTTTTCGATCCTACCAACCCTAACTTTAACACACCAACTCCTTGGAAGTTTGCAGGTAAAGACGGTCCTATTTCATTTTTTGAAGAGGCTGTAACATTAACAAACAATGTTGCTGTTTCTGGTAGTAATGATAAATCTTCATTTAGATTAAACTACTCTAGATTTGACACGGATGGTATTTTACCTAATAGTGAGCAGAAAAAGAACACTATTAACTTTAATGGCTCCCTTAATCTTAATGAGGACTTAACTGCTACGACTAGTATTAACTATGTTAATCAAAAAACATTAGGACGTAACGGTACTGGATACTCAGATAACATTGTGTCAAACTTTAGACAATGGGCACAAACAAATGTTAACTTCCAAGACCAGCGTCGTGCTTATGAAAGAACTGGTCAGAACTTTAGCTGGAACCCTTCATCAACAACGAATCCAACTCCAATATTCTGGGATAACCCTTACTTTATTCGTTACGAAAATTTCCAAAATGATGAGCGTAACAGAGTTTATGGTAATGTAGCATTATCTTACGATCTTGCTGATTGGGTAAACATCTTAGGACGTGTAACTGTTGATTCATATGATGAATTTCAAGAAGAACGTACTGCAGTTGGAAGTAACCCAGTATCTAAATACTCTAGATTCAACAGAACTTTTAGAGAATTTAACTACGACTTGATTGCTAACTTTGATGCCGATATATCTGATGATATTAGTTTTAACGGTTTAGTTGGTATGAACATCCGTAGAACAAACGTTAAATCAATCTTTGCTATTACAAACGGTGGTTTAACTGTTCCAGGAATATACTCTTTAGCTAACTCTAACAACCCAATTGAAGCTCCTATTGAAAGAGAAGAAGAAATTGGAGTTGATGGTGTATATGCTCAGGCTAGTTTTGGTTTCTGGAATACTTTATTCTTAGAAGGTACTTTAAGAAGAGATGCAAACTCAACACTACCAGAAGGTAATAACTCGTATTACTACCCTTCAGGAACGTTAAGTTATGTATTTTCAAATAATATCGATGCAGACTGGTTTAGCTTTGGTAAATTTAGATTAAACTATGCTGAAGTTGGTACAGGTGGTGAATTTGCTCAATTGCAAAACACATTTGTTAGAAACACAAACTTTGCAGATGCTTCTTTATTTTCTGTATCTAGCACAAGAAGAAACCCAGACTTAGTTGAAGAACGTTTAACAAGTTACGAAGGTGGTCTTGAGCTACAATTTTTCAGAAATAGATTAGGACTTGATATCTCTGGTTATAAAACAAATACTGAGAACCAAATTTATCCTGTACGTGTAACTGGTGCTACTGGCTATACTACTAAGGTGGTAAATTCAGGTGAAATTGAAAACAGAGGTGTTGAATTATCTCTAAAAGGTACCCCTATTAAAACGGAAAATTTCCAATGGAATGTACGTGTAAATTGGGCTAAGAATGAGAACGAAGTAATTTCTTTATTTGAAGGAACAGATAACTTAGTTCTTGGTAGTTTCCAAGGAGGAGTTACCCTTAACGCAACTATAGGAGAACCTTACGGAGTAATTAAAGGTACAGATTACCAATATGACAATAATGGAAACCGTATCCTTGAGGATGGTATTTATTTAAATACACCAGGTTCTAATAATGTAATTGGAGATGTTAACCCAGACTGGACAGGTGGTGTGACAAATACATTTACTTACAAAAACCTAAGTTTAAGCTTCCTAATTGATGTTAAACAAGGTGGAGATGTATTCTCATTAGACCAGTATTATGGTCAAGCAACAGGATTGTATCCTAATACAGCAGGAACAAACGATCTTGGAAACCCAGCAAGAGACCCTATCGATAATGGTGGTGGTGTAGTTTTTGATGGTGTAAATGCAGATGGTAGTCCTAACACTACACGAGTGGATGTTAGTTCTTTTGGAGTATTTGGTTACCAAACATTCCCAAATGCTGAATTTGTTTACGATGCATCTTACGTGAAGTTAAGAGAGCTTGCATTTAGCTACTCACTTCCTGATAGATTTTTAGATAATTTATTTATAAACCAAGCTACTTTTACCGTTACAGGTTCAAACCTTTGGATTATTCATAAAAATCTTCCACACGCTGATCCTGAAGCAGGTTTAAGTTCTGGTAACTTACAAGGATATCAAAGTGGGGTATTACCTACTACTCGTGATATAGGATTTACTGCTAAATTCCAATTTTAAACACTAAATTAAAAGATGATGATAAATAGAATAATAGTAATTTGTTTAGTGGGAGTTCTCTTTGCGCAATGCTCGGATGATCTTACGCCACTAAATGAAGACGAAAAAGCCTTTACTCAGGTTCCGGGGGAAACTTTGATGACCAACGGACAGCGTAATATGGTAGACCAATTAGTGAATACAAATGTTAACACTAACATTTGGAGATTATTCGCTCAATATTGGGGTGAAGCAACATATGTTGATGAAGCTCGATATAACGTAATTACGAGAAGTATTCCTGAAAACCACTGGAATATTATGTATAGAGATGTTTTAAAAGATTTAAATGAATCTTATGAATTAATCTCTGCACAAGAAGTACAGAACGTATCTCCAGATCAATTTGCAAGAGACACTGCGATTAAAGCTAACAAATTGGCAATAATCGAGATACAGCGTGTAATGGCTATGCAAATTATAGTAGATACATTTGGTGATGTTCCTTACTCTGAAGCATTAGATATAGACAATATCAATCCAGCTTATGATGATGATACAGCAATTTACGATGATATTATTGCTAGATTAAATACTGCATTGAGTACTATGGATAGTAGTTTCGGTAGTTTTGGATCACAAGACTTAATCTACAACGGTAACACAGAAAGCTGGGTTACTTTTGGTAACTCAATTAAGTTAAGATTAGGAATGCGTCTTGCAGATGTAGACCCTACAAAAGCTGCTAGTTTAGTTTCTGCTGCTGCTGATAATATCATTACAGATAACAGTCAAAATGCAACAGTTCAGTATCAATCTACTACACCAAACACTAACCCATTATGGGTAGACTTGGTACAGAGTAACAGAAAGGATTTCCTTCCTGCTGATACTTTTGTAAACCAATTAAACGGTTTAGAAGATCCAAGAAGTGATGTGTTTTTCTCAGATCCAATCGATGGAGAATACCTAGGAGCACCTTATGGTAACACTGTATCTTATGGAGATTATTCACACATAGGTGATTTATTTTTCACTCCAGATCTTGAAGGTCTAATTTTTGATGCTGCTGAAGGTAACTTCCTATTAGCAGAAGCTGTTGAAAGAGGTTTCATAGCTGGTGATGCTGCAACGTTCTATACTCAAGCAATTACTTCAAGTATGGAGTATTGGGGTATAGCTGAAGCAGATGCTACTGCTTATTTAGCTAAACCAGAAGTTGCTTATGCAACAGCTGAGGGTGACTACCGTCAAAAAATTGGAGTTCAAAAATGGATCTCTCTTTACAACCGTGGTTTTGAAGCTTGGACTGAGTTTAGAAGACTAGACTATCCACAACTTGAAGCACCTGAGGAATCTCAATTTGATAATGTTCCGAAAAGATTTACATATCCTGTAATCGAGCAGAACTTAAATGGAGCTAATTATAATGCTGCTTCATCTGCTATAGGCGGTGATAATTTATCAACTCCTATTTTCTGGGATGTTAGAGACTAAAAGATGCTAACTAAGTAAAAGATTAAACTTAGTATATAGTAAAACAGAAAGAGCCACTTCAATGAAGTGGCTCTTTTTTTATGTATAAGATTTAAAAACAGACTTTCTAATTACGTATTAGAATATAGAAGATTGAAGAACAAGTAAAGAACCTCTATACCTTAAACTAATTGCTTTATACTATGTATTGGACTCTAACTGTATATTATAATTAAGTAGTTTTAGTTAGATAAGATAATCCATATGTAAGATCATACTTTTCATTTTTGCGCAAAAAAAAGCCTGCAATTTAATTGCAAGCTTTAATGTGACCGCGGAGGGATTCAAACCCTTTCTCCGTAGCTTTAGTTTTATTAGCTGTTTCGGGATTTCAACTGTTCAAAGTAACCGAATAACTACCATTTTAAACGATAGAAATTGTAATTAATTGACTTTCAATCTAACGTAAAGATACAATTTGATTGGTTTCAAGCAAAGTAAAAGTTTTTAAAATAGTAAAAATTTTAAAATTCTATTCCCTTAATCGTGTATTCCGATAAGGATATTATGCAAAATTTCTTGAATCTCATCAATTGTTTTATTCATTTCCTGTGCTAATGTGACTTCTGGGTTTTCCGCTTTATCTTTATCCTGAATACTATTCTTCAAAATAGAAACTATGGTTTCTTTTAATGTTAGATTTTCATCCAAAATTGGACGCATCTTCCTTCCAATAATTCTAGCCGAAACTTTTATCACTTCAAAATCATCATCGTCAAAAAGATCTAGATGATCATCATAGGCATCCTCTTCGTACAAATCCCAAGCATGTTTCAATAAATATGAAATATCTTCAAGGTCCTTTATTCTATGAGCCGGCTTTTCACTCCATGAGACCAGCTTCAGGATAAAGATCCCTTCTACTGGTGTAACCGGAATTATTGAACCCGAATTTGGTAATGGAAATACTTCGGCACTATCCCCTACTTCTCTAAATCCTAAAACTGACAAAATGAGATTTCTTTCTACAAAATTTACGGTATATGCCTCTTCAATCTCTCCATAAGGCAATAAATCTATCGCTGTATTGGTCTTCTCATAGTACAAACGGTGCGGTTCTTTGGCTTTTAAAAATCCACGGTTACATAATTCAGTAAATAAGCAATCATAAGTTTCAATATCCGGGACCATTATAGCAAAATCAATATCACCCGTTCCACGACTTGGTTTAATCCCCCTTTTATATAATTGAACATCCCGAGCATTTGCACCAATCAAATAATATTTGATATTATATATGCTAAAAACTTCTTCTAAAATGATATATACGTCTTCGTGATGGGCAAACGAATACTGTTTAAAGTTTTGGGGCGATGTACTCATTGTAAAGTATTTGTGCTGTTTCTACATTTCTTTCGTTACCACTATACATTAGCTCTGCGTAAATAAGTAATGGGTGGGCCGCGACATCATCATAATTATAATTAACGGATCCCTGCTTCCAAAAAAGGTTATATACTATGATTTCCCCGTTGCTATCTGGAATCAGCCTTAGACCCTTTATTAAATCTTTTTTTGATCTATTGGTAAATAATGAATAGACAGTTGGATTAAGATAGTTTGTTATTGATGCCGCACCTGGTTCTCCCCCCCAGCGTGTTTCAAATCCCTGAACATTTTCTTTTATCACTAAATTTCGCTGACTTCCGAAACGGAAAGTACCAATTTTATAAGCCGGTAAAATCTTTTCATTTAACAATATGATCCATTTTTCCAGCAGTTCTTCGCGTTTAACGAGCTGATACTTTTTATCATTGTTCCATTTTACAATATATGCTTCATCTTGTAAACCATTGATAAATTTACTTACACTCCCAAGTGAAACCTCACTTATTTCAGCTAATCTCCTATAAGTCTCATTTATTTTTTCTGGATCTTGCAAAAGTTGAAATAATATTTGTCCACCAGCTTGAGTAAATACTTTTGAATACTGATTGAAAACTGGTTTTGCATCCCCCTTTTCTATGTATACTTTAGTGGCTTTTAAATTTAAAAAAGCATTTCCAAAACTATCAACATAGTTTATACTTCGCTTTTTTAATTCTTTTTTTGCATTAGGTGTTATATAATCTGATACCAATAAAAAATTATCTATATTAGTTGCTAGACGCTCTATTAAAGAAATATGTTGTGGCCGTGTATCTCTTTTTGTTACAGCAGATATTACATCTCCATTAACAGTGAATTGAGTTTCAGCAAGTTCATTATTTTTAATTCTTTCTTTAATTAAAAGCCCTATATCCAGAGCATCAAGAAACTCTTTACTTTTTACATAAGCTTCCATTTGTTCATTTTAAAATTATGTTCATGTAACATGAACGTTCAAATATAATGAACATTTTTTTAAGAAATCATCATTTAAGTATATTATGTTCATTACTAGCACCTGTTCATGTTACATGAACATCGGTATTTCTTGAACGAAGCTTATAATCTTTTCCCGGTAATTCAATTATAAATCCTAAGACAACAAAAAGCAAGTGAAATGCTGCAAGCCCAATACCTGCCGAGCTAATATTATGAAATGCCTGTGAATTTGAAAGAGCAAAATTAGTTTTTCACAGAAATTTGTCACAAATTCACGGAAAACAAAACACCAATTAATCTTAATTAGCTGAAAATAAATATCTTAAACAAAATAACATCACGGTAAACTGTTAACTCCTACTTCCCCTTTTTGTGTGCTTTGCTTCCCAAAATGGAACCTTTTTTCCGTAAGGTGCGGCTAAAAAAGTAATTAATTTTGATGGTAAATGGTACCAGATAAAATGGAAAAAATAAACCATTTACTTATTATATCTGGGGCGTCTTCCTTTTTTAAAAATGGGGAAATCGTGTATTGGTAATATTTTCTTGCCAAATAAAACGAACAAGGAGCTTCCTTTTGTGTCCATTTACTTCCCATAGAGCTGTACGCGTTTCCTTTTCGGAATCACAATCTAAAATTTAGATTGAGCAAAGCTTTTATAAATAGGGCGACCTAGAAGCCCGTTTTATGCAAAGCGTCTCAATCTAAATTTTACTCTTTTGGAGAAAAGAAAATGCTTGCTATTGGATAGTTCAGGAAGTGGTGTAAGTTTTGACAATAGCAATTAAAAGGCAGCCCAGCCTTTTAAGTCTAGCAGAATAAAGCGAATAAAATACCATTAAAATGGATTGAACCGTATTTGATTAAGGTAAACCTTTTACATCTAAAGGAATGAGAAGATGAGGAATTCGAACCCTATTTGCCAACCCTTATGCTTACTGGCTTTTCCTTGCTAATATATTTGTTACTAACCGAATTACAGACCGTTTTAAAGAAATCTGACTTCGTAGGGTGCAAAGATAGCTATATAATAAGAAATATGCTTAAAACTCCATTTTTTGAGATTAGAAATAAGATGTAAATTACCGGAAATAAAGTACATTCATCTATATTACAGCGAGTTATTAATCCACAGAAATTTTTTTTAGTATATTTAATAAGTAATCTCCCCACAATTTTAATTTCTGTCACCGACAATGCAAGGTAATCGTGATATATACACAAATATTGCAGGCTTAATCTTTACTACAGGATTAGCCTTTGCCACTCAAGGAAGTTCAGTCTTGACACTTGGTGTTTTGAATGGTATTGCCGGAAATCTAGCTAGTGGTTTTGTTAAAAAAACCAGTTATCGCAAGTTAAAAAAACTGATACAAGGTGTTGACCCTTCCAATCTAAACCACGACCTGCAGAAGTTGATAGCCCAAGCAGTAAAATATGCCATTACAAACATAGAAATACTTTACGCAAAGGAGTTAGAAAGCAAAGACCACAAAAAAGAACTCAAATTATTTATTAAAGACCTCATTAAAGAAATTGAGGTATTAGAACACATAATTAAGGATAAAGAAGAATCCCTGTCTCTTATACACATCTCCGAGCCCACGAGACCTCTCTACATCTCGT
>OJEO01000697.1_pt1 | contig 11157 bp, 12 predicted proteins | sample 1593621 | NCBI WGS metagenome assembly OJEO01 (sample SAMN05416875, study PRJEB24817) | seawater metagenome | isolation source: Sea water | place: Canada:Atlantic | collected 2013-11
TACGAGATGTAGAGAGGTCTCGTGGGCTCGGAGATGTGTATAAGAGACAGTAATGTCACGGAGCTGATGCAAAGGCATTTTGCTCGTATCGATAGTCATGTTTGCCAATAATGACAGAGGCTCGAGTAATTCCGATTCTCTGCCGATGGCCTCCCTGAGGCCAATTTCCTTGTCGCTCAGGGGGTGTTTGCGACGACTCTCGCTAAACCGCCTCAACAGCGTTTGCGAGTTGGCATCGAGAAACACGATATCGGTCGAGAGGGGGCCTGATCCGAGTTGTTTGATTATTTCCGGAACCTGCCGCAGGTCTGAAGGGACATTGCGCGCATCTATACTCACGGCTGCGTTGGCAATGTCGAGAGTCTTGGCGGCTAGGCGGTCGGCAAGTGAGGGCAGGAGGCTGGCAGGTAGGTTATCGATGCAATAGTAACCGAGGTCCTCAAGAATGCGGAGGACCGTACTTTTCCCAGATCCTGAGCGACCGCTTATGATCGTTAACTTCATTGCGCAGCGTGCCTTTTCAGTTTGCATGCAATAGTGTCTAAAAGTCGACGTGCCGGAAATCGGTCTGCTGGCGTTCTGCGCGCCGACGCTTTTACGTCATTATAGCAACGTTATAGAGGTCTTCATTGTCGTTCGTGTGGCGCAGAGTGAAACATAAATCCTCATCAAGGAAGAGGCTCGCAATTTCGCCTAGCGCCTTAACATGCTCTGTATCGCCCCCCTCAGGAACTACTAACGCGAAGACAAGGTCGATTGGTTTGCCATCGATAGAATCGTAGTCAACTGGTTCGGCCAATGAAATGAGTGCACCGACTAATCTATCGCACTGGGTTAAACGGCAATGAGGTATCGCAATTCCGTTGCCGAGGCCAGTAGTGCCGAGTTGCTCTCGGCTCATTAGCGCTTCAAATACATCGTCTTCGTCGACGCCTTCAATCTGTTCGGCGATGAGACTGCTCATGATGCCAATAACACGTTTCTTGCTTACTCCCTCAACTTTGCTTTTGCATAGGCTTGGGCTAAGAATTTCTTCTAGATGCATCTGCTTACTACTCTCTTCGTGTTTCTCGTATATTTCTCTTCGCCGTTGTAACGCGGCGAGGGAGTGACAAATTACCTCGCATGCTTCAACGACGCTTTATTCTGCGGTTAAACGCTTTCGCTCATTAGAGGGTGGGATGTTTAGCCCTTCTCGATACTTCGCTATCGTGCGCCGCGCAACGTTAATTCCTTGGTCTTGCAACAGGTCAGCTATTTTATTATCACTGAGAGGCTTTCGGGTATTTTCTGCTGCAACAAGTTTGCGAATAATTGCACGGATTGCTGTCGATGAGCATTCACCGCCACCTGCCGTTGATACATGACTTGAGAAGAAGTATTTAAGCTCAAAAATACCGCGCGGTGTATGCATATATTTTTGAGTCGTGACTCGCGAAATTGTCGACTCATGCATTTCGACGGCTTCGGCGATATCGTGAAGCACCAGCGGCTTCATCGCTTCCTCTCCGTGCTCCAGAAAACCAACCTGATGCTCGACGATGCGAGTCGCCACTTTCATGAGCGTATCATTGCGGCTTTGAAGACTCTTAAGAAACCATCGCGCCTCTTGAAGATTGTCTTTGAGGTAGGTGTTGTCTGCGCTTGAATTACCCCGTTGAACCAATGCTGCATAGTCCGCATTGATCCGCAGTTTGGGGGCAACATCGGGGTTGAGTTCTACACGCCAAGACTGAGTGTCCAGGTCTTTACTTACCAAAACATCCGGCACAACATAGGTCGCTGTCGAGGGAGCTATGTCGGCGCCTGGCTGCGGATTGAGGCTCTCAATTAGGCTTATGGCTGCGCTAAGCTCGGCTTCTTTCAGTCGAGTCTTGCGCATAAGTTGCGCGTAGTCTCTTACGCCAAGCAAATCGATATGGTCTCGAATAATGAGCTTCGCCGAGGCTAGCGCCGGCACGGTGTCATTGATCAAATTTAGTTGAATGAGAAGGCATTCTGCGAGCGACCTATAGCCAACGCCTACCGGGTCGAAATGCTGAATTCGATGCAGGACGGCGACAACTTCGTCTTCTTCTACTTCGTCTTCGGGGTCAAAACCCTCAACAAGATCATGGATGTCGGAGCTAAGCCGGCCATCGGGCGAGATAGAATCGATAATCGCCTCGGCGATAATGCGGTCTCGCTCAGACAGATGGCTGAGGTTTAATTGCCAGAGGAGGTGATCCTGCAGTGTCTCTTCAGCCGAACTTCGCGCCTCAATGCTTTCGCCTTCGCCGTCAAAGCTGCCACTGCCACTGCCGCTGCCCTGATAGGTATCTTCCCATTGCGAATCCGTGCTGAGTTCGGTGGGGATGTTTTCCCCCCACTCGCCCTCTGTCTGATTGTCATCGGTTGTTGTGGTATCGGCCTGAGTTTGACGGTCGTTCTCGTAGTTCTCTTGAGAGGAGTCGCTTTCGTTATTCGTTCGCTCTTTGTTCTCGCTTGTCTCGGCGTCGCTGTCAAAGCCATCGCCATCATCATGCTCGATTAATTCCAGCATAGGGTTCGATTCGAGTGCTTGAGATATCTCTTGTTGAAGGTCGAGAGTCGATAATTGCAGAAGCTTGATCGCCTGCTGTAACTGCGGCGTCATGCTGAGATGTTGGCCAAGCTTAAGCTGGAGCGATATTTTCATACTACTGCAATCGATGTGGCGTAGAGTTGAATTACGATCAGCCTAGTGTGTTTAGTGAGAACTAGGCCCGCTTTATGGCGAGTGCATAAGCAAGTCGCGATTTAAGAGCGGATGATTATAGCAAGAACTGTGCCTCTTTCGCATAGTTTCATTTCGCATCGCAAGGTGAGTTTTTCTCGGCAGTCTAAGGAGTGCAAGCGCGGGTTAAAGTCGGAAATTGTCGCCGAGATACACTTCGCGAACGGTGCTGTTAGAGAGGATCGTGTCAGAGTTTCCTTCGGCGATAATACGCCCTTCGCTCACAATATACGCCTTAGCACAGATATCGAGCGTCTCTCTGACATTGTGATCGGTGAGCAGAATGCCGATCCCGCGTGCGCGCAGATGTTCGATGATCTGTTTGATGTCATTAACTGAAATCGGATCGACACCGGCGAACGGCTCGTCAAGGAGGATGTAGCTTGGATCTGTTGCTAGGGTCCGTGCTATCTCTGTGCGTCTGCGTTCCCCGCCCGAGAGGCTTCGACCAAGGTTCTTTCGGATGTGCTGTATGTTGAATTCCTCGAGCAGTGCGTCGAGTTTTTCAGCACGCCCCTGCGTATCCAAATCGCTGCGGGTCTGCAGGATCGCGAGTATATTGTCTTCGACGCTCAAGGTCTGAAAAATGGATGAATCCTGCGGCAAATAGGCGAGGCCGTGGTGCGCGCGGCGGTGGATAGGTAGGCTGGTGACATCGGTATCATCAATAGTGACATCGCCTGCATCGGCTGAAACGAGACCTACGAGCATATAAAAGCACGTCGTTTTGCCAGCACCGTTGGGCCCGAGCAGGCCGACGATTTCCCCTTTTTGAATCTCAAGAGACACGTCTTTTACCACTTGGCGCTGTTTATAAGACTTAGCGAGGTGATTGGCGCGGAGCATTGTTGTCTCTCTTTTAAGTGTGTTGTCGTCGAATGGATTGCCGCGCTCAAGCCTGGAGCAGACATGTCGAGAAATGATCCGAGCCTAATTTCCTAGTGGCGAGGTGCTGCTTAGGCTGCCATTACACGGGCCTTTGGCTTCACGGATCAGATCTAGATCGACGAGGTAGGTGATAGCTGCACAGTTCATCGTCGAGTCTGGCGAGGTAATTGCAGCATCGCCAATGAGCTCCACAATGCTGTTCGATGTGTTTTCATCAGAGTAGAGGCGCAGTTCTTTGCTCGTTCCAGCCACATTCTCTCCATCGGTCGAGAGCTGCTGACTGTAGCCTACGGGCGAGCCGTAGACGGTAATTCGATTGAGTTCGTTACTCTCGACTGCATATTCAAAAATGGCCCGATCGCCGGTGATTCTTAAGCTGCCTTGGGTCACTATAACAGAGTCTTCTAGTGTCAATGTGCGCAGACCGTTCTCGACTGTCATGTTTGAATTGCCGGCAGCTTCCCAGGTGACCTTCTCCTGTTTGTCTGACGCGAGCGAAAGTGCGTTTGAGCTCAGCGTCAGTGCAGCGAAGCCTAGCAACAAAGCGTGCAATTTTTGTCCTGCTAGCGTGTTTAGTGCGTTAGCGAGGTGGCTCATAGGTTCCTCTTATCTCTTTCTCAAAATACAGGCTATCTTCAGTTAAATTGGCTTCGAAACCTACAGCGGTTTGATTTATTCCTTGGTCGATTACGCGGACAGGTTTGTCGCTACGAATCTTTTCCATGCTAGGAATTACACTAAATTCTGACGACTGTAACGCGAGGGTCGACGTGTTGGAGAGCGCTGCATTGAGGCTCGCATTGCCGATAAACCTCACCATATCGTCGCCTGCGCTGTTCTCGCGCGAGGGGGCGTCGACCGCGCTCGGTACACGTTCGATTCTGCCGTAATCAGCTGTGATGTTCCAGTTCGGCTTGCCCGCTTCGAAAAGGGTGATGCGCGGCTGTGTTAGGAGGCTGGTTTGGTCTTTGAACTGTGTCTGGCTGTCGGCATGAAGCGTGTACTGCAGCGCGCCATCCGCGTCGAATATTGTCGTCTGAAGCTCTTGTGAATAGCCTTGTATTGGGCCTCGTGCACGCGACTCGAGTGTCTGTTCCGCTTGCAAAGCGTCGGTCTTTCCCGCGCGCTCAGAGGTCGCGATGGCGCGATCGTCGGCCCAATCGAGCGTCAAATAGAGGCCAACAGCGGTGAGCGTGGGGATGAGTAATGCGAGGATGCGAGGTCTATTCATCAGTAAGTGAGTTTGCCTTGGCTCGCTAGAATAAAATCGATGATTTCGCGAACGGCACCGCTGCCTCCTTGCGCAGCGGTAATCATGTGAGCAGCTTCAAGCGCACAGCGATGCCCTGCGGGGACGCTCGCGGCTAACCCAACGCGCTCGAGTACGGGCACATCGGGTGCGTCATCGCCTGCATAGGCGATCGCCTCGGTTGATAGGTTGTGTTCGGCGCAAATTTGGTCGAGCACGCGCGACTTATCGCTTACGCCTTGATAGATAATGTTGATGCCTAAGTCTTTGCAGCGTTGGGTCACGAGAGTCGATTCTCTTCCGGTGATTATTCCCACTCCTATGCCTGCATCCAAGGCGAAACGAATACCCTGACCATCCAGTGTGTGAAAGGTTTTCATTTCCTCGCCGGAGTTCGAAAAATACAGTCGGCCATCGGTCAGTATGCCATCGACATCTAAAAGGAGTAGCGCAATGGCGCTCGCGCGTTCGTGCAGCTCGGAGATACCTGTGGTTAGTCTCTGATTGTTTTCTTGCATTAGCTTTCTCTCCAGTGGCTCATGATGTATGCCGTTCTAGTCTTGGTGCTCTGGCTAGACGACATTAGAGCGCAACAGGTCGTGCATTTTTATGAGTCCGCTAAGCTCGCCTGGACTGTCCGAAACGATGAGGACATAGACGCTCGTCTCTTGCATTTTACTTGCAGCTTCGGCCGCCAGCGAGGTGGAATTTATAAAATGGTAGCTTTCAGACATCACCTGGTCGACAAGGGTGTTGTGAATATCAACGCCTGCATCGAGTGCGCGCCGCAAATCACCATCGCTAAAGACGCCGACGAGCGCGCCTTCGCTGTTGGTCACGGTAGTGAGTCCAAAGCCTTTGCCGCTCATTTCGATCAGCGCGGCGCTGAGCGAGGTGCCTTGTTTCACCTGAGGGAGTTCGTCTCCCTGATGCATAACGTCGCGCACGCGAACGAGCAATCGGCGGCCCAGATTGCCGCCGGGGTGCGAGAAAGCAAAGTCTTCACGAGTAAAGCCACGTGCCTCAAGTAAAGCCATCGCAAGGGCATCGCCCAAGACCAATGCAGCCGTCGTGCTTGATGTCGGTGCGAGCCCAAGGGGGCAGGCCTCTTCGTACACTTCGCCATCGAGATTCGCATCCGCGGCGAGGGCAAGCTCTGACCGGGGATTGCCGGTAAGGCTGATCAACGGCACCGCTTTACGTTTGAGTATTGGCAGCAAGCCGAGGATTTCCTCGGTCGAACCAGAGTTAGAGAGTGCTAGAACCACATCGTTAGCGGCGATCATTCCTATGTCGCCATGACTCGCTTCCGCAGGGTGGACAAACATCGCCGTTGTTCCCGTGCTTGCAAGAGTAGCGGCAATTTTTCGGCCGATGTGACCAGACTTTCCCATACCGATGACGACGACTCGGCCAGTCGCCTTGAGGATAATCTCGCAGGCGCGGGCAAAGGATTCATCAATGCGATCCGACAGGGCGGCGACTGCCTCCAGTTCGATCTTTACTGTCTTTCTCGCTGATGCGATGAGCACAGAATGGGGGGGGATCTTGGGGGCGTCCATGACGATTAACCTATGCTTGATGCCCGCAGTCTTCTGTGCGCGCTGTTTTCAAGTCTGTTGGATGAAAGTGGTTTTTGATTAGGCTGTTGGCGATTAAGCGTTCACTAGCATTACCGTAAACCAGCCGCAATAAATAGACAAGAAAATGACTCCGCTGACGCGTCCAAGCTGCTTGCCACGTGTCACCGCATAATAACAGAAGGCCGCCAGCAGCAGCGTGAGCAGTGTTAAGGCGGCAAAGTCTCTAAACAGAAGAGGGGCTTGAATCAGGCCGGGGCTCAATAGGCCAGGGAAAGGGAGCACAGCGAGCAGGTTCAATATGTTGGAACCGACGATATTACCTATGGCGAGGTCGTAGTGGCCTTTTAGTACGCAGGTAATTGACGCTGCGAGTTCGGGTAGACTTGTACCGAGCGCGACGATGGTCAATCCAATCACGGCTTCTGAAACGCCCAGTGTCTCTGCAATCGCGCTAGCCGACGCTACCAGTGCCTCGGCGCTGACAATAAGCAGAATCAAGCCAAGCAACATATAGGCCACGGCCTGCCATGTGCGCGTTTCCGGTTCCTCGTCGCTTGCACTCGTTTCCTCGCTGAGCGTGTCGGGCTCGATGACGTCGCAGGCTTTCTTCTTGCGCAGGAGTTTGTAGCCAAGGAAGAGGCTCAGCGCGATAAGAACTAGCGCGTCGAAAGTGCCGATAAACAAGTCAAATAGGAGTACGCCTGTGACAAGAGTGACAAGAATAAGTGCAGGTAATTCCTTTTTGATTAACGATTTTGGCGGAGTGAGGGGGCGGAGTATTGCGGCGACGCCGAGTGCGACACCAATATTGAATAGATTCGACCCGAAGGCATTGCCGATCGCGAGTTCAGGCTTGTCTTCGAGTGCCGAAACTGCGGATGAGAATATTTCTGGGGCCGAGGTGCCGAACGCGACAATAGTGAGACCGATCAAGAGCGGCGAGACGCCCGCATTACGCGCAAGTGCAGACGCGCCGAAAACGAACTTATCGGCTCCCCAGATAAGGCCTACGAAGCCGAGGGCTATAACGACTGAGCTTACGAGCATAGAGTGGGATTCTTGTGCGAAGGGTTAGCAGGTAATTAGAAGGGGGAACGAGACCCTTTGCAAGTAATAATTTAATGCCACCGGCATATGAGGTAAACTGCGTCGAGTTTAATAACCCGCAAAACCTAATTAGAGTCCTCTTTAAGGAGCAAGACATGCAGCACTGCAGCGAGCGCATCAATGCCGATCAATCAAACTCTTCCTTTGCCCGTCAGAACTGGTTTCTAGTCGGCAGTTTCCTCGTAGCGGTTCTGTGTCTGCAGCTTCTCAGCGGGCGCGCGAGCGCGCAGGGACTGTCTGCTGTCGAGACGGCCGAATTAGGCGTTAATACGCTTTTGGCTACGGCGCTTGAATCTAAAGCGCTGTTCCTGAGTGATCGCGAGGGCTATTTTGCTGCAATTGAGACCGATCTAGAAAGCTTCGTCGATTTCACTGCCGTGGCGAATGTCGTGATGGCGAAATACGCAGCTGATGCTTCGCCGGCGCAAACGCAGCGATTCGCTGACATTTTGAAATCTACGCTCACCCGTTTCTACGGCGCTTCGTTGGTGTCCTACAGCGGAGAGGAACTGGTTTTTCTGCCTAACCCAAATCCATCAGATGATCCGCGCGCCGACACCGTAGTGAGCATGGAGCTTCGCGGCGACATCAACCTGCAGCTTCGTTACCAAATGTTCATAACCGAAGACGATATCTGGAAACTCAAAAACTTGAGCCTCGCAGGAATCAACCTCGGTAGGCAGTACTATTCGCAGTTCTCGGCACTGATGACAGAGCATAACAACGACATTGATGCTGTACTCAATAACTGGCGCTAGCGGTAGGCTTTTCAAGATCACGCAACAAACGGAGAAGAAATAAGTGGAAGCGAGCACAATTCAAGATTTATTGGTCGCGGCGCTGCCTGCGACCGAAATCGATGTTCAGGGTGAGGGCGGCAAATACCTCGTCACAGCTACGGGCAGCATCTTCGAAGGTCTCAATGCGGTAAAGCGGCAGCAGACTATCTACAAAGTGCTTAATGAGCATATCAGCACTGGCGCGATTCATGCGGTAACTATGCGACTTTCGGCGCCCGGTGAAGCCTAGCCATTTGGTCTTCATACCCGCGAGAGCTGAATCAGACAGCAGCCATTCACTGTCGATGATGAAATTCTTCGATCAATTTTCAGCCCGCGAATTGCGCGCACAGCAGAGCTAACCCTATGGATAAGTTAATAATCGAAGGCGGCGTTCGCCTCGAAGGCGAGATAAGAATCGCCGGAGCGAAAAATTCGGCCTTGCCGATTCTCGCCGCGACATTGCTCACCTCCGAGAAGGTCACTATTTGCAACTTACCGCATCTGTTCGACATCACGACAATGCTAGAGCTGCTTGGGTGTATGGGCGTGCAGCCCGTTATCGATGAGAAGCTCAATGTCGAAGTCGACAGCAGCACGATCACCGATCTGAGCGCGCCCTACGAACTGGTAAAGACGATGCGCGCCTCCATTCTTGTGTTGGGGCCTTTGCTTGCTAAACACAAGCACGCCGAGGTTGCCTTGCCTGGTGGTTGTGCGATCGGCAGCCGTCCCGTGAATCTTCACATTACGGCGCTCGAAGCGATGGGTGCGGATATTGTTGTCGAAGACGGGTATATCAAGGCCTCTGTCAAAGACCGGTTAAAGGGTGCGCATATCTTTATGGATATGGTCACAGTAACGGGCACAGAAAATGTCATGATGGCCGCCTGTCTCGCAGACGGTCAGACAATCATAGAAAATGCTGCGCGCGAGCCTGAAGTGGTCGACCTCGCTCTCTGCCTCATTGCCATGGGTGCAGACATCAGCGGTCATGGCACGGAGACGCTCGTGATTAACGGCGTGTCTGATCTGCACGGCTGCACGTATTCGGTGATGCCAGACCGAATCGAAACTGGCACTTATTTGATCGCTGCCGCAGCGACCCGCGGCAAGATTAAGGTTAAAGATACGCGTCCAGATATTCTCGAGGCCGTGTTGTTAAAACTCGAACAAGCTGGGGCAGACATACAGGTGGGAGAGGATTGGATTTCTCTCGACATGCATGGCAAACAGCCCAAGGCAGTGTCTGTTCGAACCGCCCCTTACCCCGCGTTTCCGACTGATATGCAAGCGCAGTTCACCGCGCTTAATTCTGTCGCGTCAGGGTCAGGCTCAATCACAGAAACCGTGTTCGAAAATCGATTCATGCATGTGCATGAAATGAACCGCATGGGCGCAATTATTAGGGTTGAGGGTAACACCGTGATCGTCGAGGGTTCCGAGACCTTAAAAGGCGCGCCGGTCATGGCCACTGACCTTAGAGCCTCGGCCAGCCTGATTATTGCCGGCCTGGTAGCGTCAGGTGAGACGGTTGTCGATCGCATTTACCATATCGATCGCGGCTACGAATGCATCGAGGAGAAGCTGCAATTGCTCGGCGCAAAAATTCGTAGAATACCTTCGCAATAAGTCTGAGTGGGAAAACTTAGCAGAAACGCGTTAAAGACCCCCTTCGTGGAAAACAGAGACTCGATTTATGACCATGCCTAATCTCGTCATTGCGCTCACCAAAGGGCGCATACTCGATGAAGTGCTGCCATTGCTCGCGCAGGCAGATATCGTTCCTGCGGAAGATATTTCGCTGAGCCGGAAACTCATTTTTGATACCAATCTCGCCCACGTTAAGCTGATGGTGATTCGGGGATCCGATGTGCCAACGTATGTTGAATTTGGCAGCGCCGATATTGGGGTAGTAGGAAAAGATCTGTTACTCGAATACGGCGACGAGGCCTTCTACGAACCGCTTGATCTAGACATCGCCCGCTGCCGTTTAATGACAGCAGAACCGATAGGTCGGGCCGCGCCGGTCGGCCGTCTAAGAGTGGCGACCAAATTCGTCAATATCGCTAAACGCTATTTCGCCGAGCAAGGCGTGCAAATCGAGCTGATTAAGCTCAACGGTGCGCTCGAATTGGCGCCCTCAATGGGGTTGGCCGACGCGATTGTGGACATAGTCGACACCGGCAAGACGCTAACAGCTAACGGGCTCGAGGCGAAAGATTTCATCGCGCACGTGAGCTCGCGGATTATTGTTAATAAAGCCTCAATGAAAATTAAGAATGCGGCGATTCGCGAAATACTCGACAAATTATCGACCGCCGTTGCCAATCGTGCGGCATAGGCGCAACGATTAACGCAGCGAGCAAAAGGAATTATCTATGACCACTCCCTCTCTCCCCATCAAGCAGCTTGATAGCGCGAGCGCAGATTTCGACGCCGCGCTGAAAGCGCATCTGAAGCGAGAGATGATTGTGGCAGACGACGTGACGACAACCGTCAGCGATATTCTCGCCCGGGTGCGGGCAAAGGGTGACGCCGCAGTTCTCGATTATACGAATCAATTTGACGGTTTCGGGGCTCAATCTATGGCCTCATTGACAGTGACGCGCGAGCAGATGCAGTCGTCGCTCGAGAGTCTCGATGCGGCGCAGCGCGAGGCTTTAGAAATTGCAGCCGGCAGGATTCGTAGTTATCACGAAAAGCAGAAGCAGGAGTCGTGGCAATACCGCGAAGAGGACGGTTCCTGTCTCTTATACACATCTCCGAGCCCACGAGACCTCTCTACATCTCGTA
>OJEO01000702.1_pt1 | contig 11124 bp, 10 predicted proteins | sample 1593621 | NCBI WGS metagenome assembly OJEO01 (sample SAMN05416875, study PRJEB24817) | seawater metagenome | isolation source: Sea water | place: Canada:Atlantic | collected 2013-11
TGTAGAGAGGTCTCGTGGGCTCGGAGATGTGTATAAGAGACAGGCTTAAAGTTAACAACGGTCGATTTAGGAAATGGAGAACCCGTACAGATTGTATGTGGCGCGCCCAATGTAGCAGCAGGCCAAAAGGTTCCTGTAGCTACGGTTGGTACTACTTTATACACCCCTGAAGGAGAACCTTGGAAAATAAAAAAAGGGAAAATACGGGGCGAAGTTAGTATGGGAATGATTTGTGCCGAAGACGAACTAGGTTTAGGACAAAGCCACGATGGGATTATGGTTCTAGAAGAAACGCTAGCTCCTGGAAAGCTTGTTAGCGAACTTTTTGATATAGAAAATGATGTCGTTTTTGAAATTGGCCTCACTCCCAACCGGTCTGATGCTATGAGTCATTGGGGCGTAGCACGTGATTTACGAGCAGGGTTGCTACAAGAAGATATTACTTTAGAATTAATAACACCTTCTAACAGTAGCTTTCATGTTGATAACCGCACCCTAAAGATAGACGTAGATGTAAAAGATTTAAAAAAAGCACCCCGTTATTGTGGAGTAACTATCAGCGGATTAAAAGTAGCACAATCCCCTACTTGGTTGCAAAATAGATTACAGGCTATCGGGATTACCCCTATCAATAATATTGTCGATATAACCAATTACGTGTGCCATGACCTTGGTCAACCACTGCATGCCTTTGATGCCGCTAAAATAAAAGGTAGCGAAGTAAACGTACAAACACTCCCTTCAGGAACTAAGTTTACAACCTTGGATGATGTAGAACGCGAATTGCACGAAGATGATTTAATGATTTGTGACGCTGAAGGCCCTATGTGTATCGCTGGGGTTTTTGGTGGAATAAACAGTGGTGTTACCGAAACAACTACCAGTATCTTTTTAGAAAGTGCTTATTTTGATCCTATTAGCGTGCGAAAAACGGCAAAAAGACATGGTTTAAATACAGACGCTTCGTTTCGTTTTGAAAGAGGGATTGATCCTAATACCTGTAAGTACGCTATGCTACGGGCTGCACTGTTGATTCAGGAAATTGCAGGTGGTGAAATTACCAGTGAGATTGTAGATATTTATCCTAAGAAAATCGAAGACCACCAAGTATATCTCAATTTTGACAACGCCACGAAGTTAATTGGTGAAGAAATTCCGCCGGAAACTATTAAAGACATCCTTACATCGCTTGAGATGAAAATCAATAGCGTTACCGAAAGTGGTATTGGAATGATTATCCCTGCCTATCGCAACGATGTTACGCGGGAAGCCGATGTGATTGAAGAAATTTTACGTGTATACGGCTACAACAACATTAATTTTACTGAAAAACTGAACGCCTCAATTGCTATTACACAGCCGATTGAAGATTATAAAGTTCAAAATAAAGTAGGCGATCAGCTTACGGCATTGGGTTTTCATGAAATGATGGCCAACTCGCTTACCAATCCTGATTTTGTTAATTTTTCTGAAGCGTTAAAGCCAGAATATAACGTTACCATGTTAAATCCATTGAGTAACGATCTTTCGGTATTGCGGCAATCCATGTTATTCGGAAATCTCGAAGCACTTGCTTACAATAGCAATAGACGGATGCAAAATGTAAAATTGTTTGAATTTGGTAAAACGTATCATAATTTTTCAGAAGAACGCGTAGAAAACAAACACCTATCTGTATTAATTTCTGGTGATAAAACCGAAGGTAATTGGGCGGTGCCAACCCAGCAAACTACATTTTTCTACGGAAAAGGGATTATTAGTTCTATTCTGGAACGGCTTGGAATCAACAATACAACTGAAAAAGACACAAAGAATGATATTTTTTCTGAAGCTATTTCTATTTCAGCAAACAAAAAATCATTGGTTGAATTTGGAATACTGAAGAAACAAATCACGAAAGAATTTGATATTGAAGCTGAAGTATTTTACGCAGATTTTAACTGGGATGAAGTATTAAGCGCGATTTCACGAGATGGATTCCACGTTACACCAATTCCAAAATATCCACAAGTAAAAAGGGATTTTGCATTGTTAGTAGATGAAAAAGTAACCTTTAAAGAACTAAGAGAAGCTGCTAAACAAACAGAAAAGAAATTACTGGTAGCAATGAACCTATTTGACGTATATACCGGTAAAAACCTTCCAGAAGGTAAAAAATCTTACGCTGTGAGTTTTACGTTGCAAGACGACAAAAAAACGTTAACTGATAAGCAGATAGACAAAATCATGAAGAAGCTTCAGCAACGCTTTGAAAAAGATTTTGGAGCAACACTTCGTTAAAAGCTATTTTACTAAATAAAAAAAAAGCGGCTTTTATGGCCGCTTTTTTAGAATAGTAACTTAACTTTTAATCAATTTAAAAATTACTTAGGTAATACTACTGAATCTATTACGTGTATTACACCATTAGATTGGTTTACATCTGCAATTTTCACAGTTGCCATACCACCATTTTCATCTTTTAATACTACTTTTTTTCCTTTCATCATAGCAGTTAAAGTTCCACCACTTACAGTTTTAAAAGTAGCTTTTCCATTTCCTTTTTTAATCGCTGCAACGATGTCTGCTGCTTTCATATCTCCAGCAACTACATGATACGTAAGTATTGTTTGTAATTTCTTTTTATTTTCTGGCTTCAATAAAGTAGCAACAGTTCCTTCTGGCAATTTATCAAATGCCTTGTTTGTTGGAGCAAAAACTGTAAAAGGTCCGTCTCCTTGTAATGTTTCAACTAAACCTGCAGCCTTTACAGCAGCAACCAATGTTGTGTGATCTTTAGAGTTTACAGCATTTTCTACAATGTTTTTGCTTGGGTACATTTCGGCACCACCAACCATTACTGTTTTCTCTTTCATTTTTTTGTCTTTCATCATTTTATCTTGTGCAAATGATGTGCTAGTACCGGCAATTAAAGCCATTGTTAATACTGCAACTACTGTTTTAAGCTTATTCATAATTATTGTTTTTAGTGTTTGTTAATGTATCTATATAAACGAAACCCTTACCTCCACGGTTTTAAATCTATATTCATTTGGGTTTTATTTAACAGTATTAAAAACACGCAACCCATAGAATTCTGCTGTTAAAATATTGCGTTTCATTTCTTTATCCTTTAATTTTATGGGAAACAAATCGGTATGCTTTCAAAAACGAATATTGAAATAAAACTGGCGCAGGTTCGGAATAAGCGAATTTCCGAAGCAGCAATTTTAAAAGAAGTCGAAGTTATTTTTTCCGAAAACGAAACAAAACGTGATGCTATTAAAGAAACGCTTGCAAATAATACTTCCGAAAAAATAAACTCCTTCGATTTTGACAAATTAAAGGGAAACCGAATATATCATATCACTGATATTAAAAAAATATGTGTGAATTACAGACTGCGGTTTTTAGATTCTCATTTTTTTAAAGGAACGGTTCCTGAAGAAGCTGTTAGCAAAATACGTCAGCTTGAAAACGAGCATGACACTTCGCTAAGCAACTTTAAAATTATAGCTCCTGCAAAATTGCTGAAACTGGAGAATGCAGACGATCCGTTACTTTTTGCTCCTATGGGTAATGATTATTTTTATTTAATCCATAAATGGGGTAATGACTTACATCCTTTCCGTAAAGTCTTGATGTGGCCATACAAATCATTAGAAAACGTTATAGCCACTGTATTTATTATTAGCTTGTTAGTAACTTCAATAATTCCCATACATTTATTTTCAACTGGAACGACCAACCAAGAGTATCTTTTACTATTTTTATTCATGTTTAAATCGGTAGGTGGAATCGTTATTTTTTATGGTTTTGCTAAAGGAAAAAATTTCAATACCGCAATCTGGAACAGTAAATATTATAACGCATAGAACTTATGAGCGAAAATCTTAAAGAAACCATTCGAATTTATACTGGCCCTGCGATGTTGGCAAAAGCTCTTACATCAAGGCTAAACGACATCAACATACAACCCATTACCAAAGACGATCACCAAAGTGGTATTGTTAGTGGTTTTGCAACTGGTGTGCCCGGTCAAGTGCGTTTATTTATTAGAAAAGAACAATTACCCAAAGCACAATCTGTTATTGATCTTTTTCTGCAAGATGTAGATGAGGAAGAAGAATAGTCAACAAAGTGTATTTATATAAAAAAATCCCGCTAAAAAGCGGGATTTTTTTATATTTCTAAGCTTCTACAGCATACATCTTATCACGATGTTCTTTTAGTTTTTTATCATTCATATACTCATCAAAAGTAGCGTAGCGGTCAATCACTCCATTTGGAGTTAATTCAATCACACGGTTACCAACCGTTTGCGCAAACTCGTGATCGTGGGTTGTAAGCATCACGGTTCCCTTAAAGTTTTTTAATGAATTGTTGAAGGCTGTAATCGATTCCAAATCTAAGTGGTTGGTTGGCTCGTCCAGCATCAATACGTTGGCACGCATCATCATCATCCTACTTAACATACAACGCACTTTTTCACCTCCAGAAAGCACATTCGATTTTTTAAGGGCCTCTTCCCCACTAAACAACATTTTACCTAAAAAGCCACGAATATACACTTCTTCCCGTTCTTCTTCCGTTTTGGCATATTGACGCAACCAATCTACTAAGGACATATCGTTTTCAAAGAACTTTTCGTTATCCAATGGTAAATAACTTTGCAGTGTCGTTATTCCCCATTTATAGTCACCAGCATCTGCTTTACTATTTCCGTTTATAATTTCATAAAAAGCAGTTGTAGCTCGAGAATCTCTTGAATACAAAACTACTTTATCTCCTTTTACTAAGTTGATGTGGGCATCCTTAAACAAAACCTCTCCATCTATAGAAGCTGAAAGTTTATCAACCTGCAAAATTTGATCGCCGGCTTCGCGCTCGCGGTCAAAAATAATGGCGGGATAGCGACGGCTGGACGGTTTAATAGCATCGACGTTTAGCTTTTCAATCATTTTTTTTCTTGAAGTTGCTTGCTTCGATTTTGCTACGTTGGCACTAAAGCGCCGAATGAAGTCTTCTAATTCTTTTTTCTTTTCTTCAGCTTTTTTGTTTTGCTGAGCTCGTTGACGCATCGCCAATTGGCTACTTTCATACCAAAACGTATAGTTACCACTGTAATGTGTTATTTTTCCGAAGTCAATATCACTAATGTGGGTACAAACCGCATCCAGAAAGTGACGGTCGTGCGATACTACAATCACACAGTTATCATAATTGGCCAAAAAGTTTTCAAGCCACGTAATGGTTTCGTAATCCAGGTCGTTTGTTGGCTCATCCATAATCAACACATCTGGGCTACCAAACAACGCTTGCGCCAATAGGACACGTACCTTTTGCTTTCCGTCAATATCGCTCATCATGGTATAATGCAAACTCTCATCAATACCCAGGTTTGAGAGCATAGCCGCAGCATCGCTATCGGCGTTCCAACCGTTCATTTCTTCAAAAACAACTTGAAGCTCTCCAATTTTATCAGCATTTTCATCGGTATAATCTGCATAAAGCTTATCAATTTGAGTTTTTATTTCAAACAAAGGTTTATTACCTCGAAGCACGGTTTCTAAAACGGTATGATCATCATAAGCGTTGTGGTTCTGCTCCAACACAGACATGCGCTTTCCAGATTCTAAATGAACATGCCCGGAGGTTGGTTCTTGTTTTCCTGATATTATTTTTAAAAATGTAGATTTACCTGCACCATTGGCACCAATAATTCCGTAACAATTCCCTTGGACAAACTGTGTACTAACCTCATCGAACAACACACGTTTTCCGAACTGAACTGATAAATTTGAAACTGAAAGCATTCTTTTTCCTCTTTTAAAATTTTGCGCAAAAGTAACGAATAACCTGCGATTGAAGAAACATTAACGTTTTAATATTCCTTTTAACGTGTGGTTAACAGTTTGCGCTGACAGGGTCTTATACATTTGTTATTAACCAAATAATACTTTCGTGAACAAAACAGTACTTTTCATTTTTATTGCCCTTTCTATTATTTCTTGTAATAACAAGGAAGAAAGCATTAATGGAGCTACTTGGCTTAGTGGGGAGATTGTAAACCCAAAAAGTGACTACATCTATATTACCCAAAACAATAAAGTACTGGACACGGTTAAATTGAATAAGAATAATTTTTTTTCCTACCAGTTTAAAAATCCGAAAGAAGGTATTTATTTTTTTAACCACAAAGAATATCAAGCAGTTTATGTAGAGCCGGGAGACAGTATATTATTGCGGGTTAACACGATTGAGTTTGACGAATCACTTTCCTTTTCGGGAAAAGGTGGTGACAAAAATAACCTCTTGATGGATTTTTTCCTTTTGAATGAAAAAGAGGCTCCATTGTTAGCCCGTTACAATCAATTGCCTCCAGCCAAGTTTGAAACCAAGTTGGACTCTTTAAAAAACGAATGGGAATCTATTTATGATACTTTTTTAGCAAAAAATGAATCTTCAAAAACCTTTAAAAAAGTAGCTCAATCTACTATTGATTATATTTACAATATGCGCAAAGAGCTCTATACCTCTGCGCATGCCAATAATCCTTCTGTTGACGAAAGTAGTTTTCCTATAGGTTTTTATACTTATCGTGAAAATATAGATTTCGGTAATGAACTACTGCGCACTACTTACCCCTATTATCGATTTTTAAATTTTTACTTGGACAATCTAGCTCATAAACAAAAACAAGGTGAAGCTAGGTTTGATCGATTCTCTTTTGCACATAACTATACTAAACTGAAGCTTATTGATAGTATTATCACGAACGATTCCCTTAAAAACGATCTTTTAAAATATAACGTAAGACGCTATTTACTAAATGCTAAAGATGCAGAAAATGAGCAAAAAATAATAACTCTTTTTGATAAAGTAAGCACCAACACAAATCATAAAAGGAGAATGAATAGATTGGCCCAAGCCACTATACAATTAACGCCAAATCACGTAATTCCTAATTTAGAGTTGGTCACGACCGATAATACAGTAGAATATCTACAAAAAGTAATCAAAAAACCTACAGTTATTTACTTTTGGTCCATGAAATCTGTTCAGCATTATAAAAGCATACACATAAAAGTGGCTGAGCTTAAATCTAAATATCCAGAATATAATTATATAGGGATCAATACCGACACCCACTTTAAAAAATGGCTTACTATTGTTGACCGTTTAAAGTATAATGCTTCCAATGAATATCAATTTGAGAATATTGAAAAAGCTGAAAAGCAATTGGTCCTTACTTCAGTAAACAAAGCATTAATTGTAGATAAAGATGGTATGATTTTAGAGGGTAACACCAATCTACTCAGTACCGAAATTGAGGAATTGCTGTTAGGGTATATTAATAAGTAAAGCCTTCCACATTGCTGCAAAAGGCTCTTTATTCTTTTCTGAATTAAAATCTATTTATTTAATTCCCTTTCTTATAATCTGCCAAGAACTTTTCAAGGCCAATATCGGTAAGTGGGTGTTTTAATAAACCTTCTATTGAAGAAAGAGGTCCGGTCATTACATCGGCACCAATTTTAGCGCATTCCAGTACGTGCATCGTGTGACGAATGGAAGCTGCTAAAATTTCAGTTTCGAAACCGTAGTTATCATAAATAAGGCGTATTTCAGCAATAAGATTTAATCCGTCTGTTGAAATATCGTCCAATCTACCTATAAATGGTGAAACATACGTAGCTCCAGCTTTTGCTGCTAACAAGGCTTGTCCTGCAGAGAATACCAGCGTACAATTAGTACGGATTCCTTTATCGGTAAAGTATTTAATCGCTTTTATTCCTTCTTTGATCATCGGTACTTTTACCACAATCTGCTCGTGCAAATCAGCCAATTGCTCGCCTTCTTTTACAATACCATCAAAATCGGTTGCAATTACTTCAGCTGAAACATCACCATCCACAATATTGCAGATATCAACATAATGCTTCAAAATATTATTGCGACCAGTAATGCCTTCTTTGGCCATTAACGACGGATTGGTCGTTACACCATCCAGAACACCTAAGTCTTGTGCTTCGCGAATTTGATCTAAGTTTGCGGTATCGATAAAGAATTTCATAGTAACAGATTTTCGGTTTTGATTGTTACAAAAGTAACGAAGATTACCGCTGTTTTAAACCGAAAACGTAAAAAGATTGCTTATTTCAGCTTATAATGATTCAGCAACATCCGTTCGTACGTTTTATCGGGAAGGATTTTTTTAAGAACAACTGAAAATTTTTGAATAAAAGAACCTACTTTATAATGCACTTTAGGATTTTTGGTTTCGATTATTTGATGCACCACTTTTGCCATTTTATCAGGATCTTCCCCTGAATCTACGTGCTCATCCATTAGTTTTAGGGTGTTTCCGTATTCTTTTTTGTAAGGCGAATTTTCTAATTGTGGGGCATGATATCGACTAGCAGCAATATTCGTAGCAAAATCGCCTGGTGCAATGTTGGTCATTTTAACACCAAATTGCCGCACTTCCATGCGTAATGCTTCAATGGTAATTTCCAAAGCTGCTTTGGTTGCCGAATAAATTCCTCTATATGGAAGTCCCATATATCCAGCAATGGAAGTAATGTTGATAATAGTACCACTACCCTGCTCTCGCATCGTTGGCAGTACTGCTTTTATAACGTTTATTGGTCCGTAGAGATTTGTAGCAAAAGCTTTTTCAATTTCAGGATTGGGTGTTTCTTCAATAGGTCCTGTAATGCCTACTCCCGCATTGTTAATTAGCACATCAACCTTACCTTCTTGTTGTAATAACTCGTTTACGGATTCTTGAACACTTTCTAAACTAGTCACTTCCATTTTCAACAGCGGAAACGAACTGGTATCCTTGTATTTTTGTGGGTTACGGCTCGTTCCGTACACTACATAATTTTTTGAAAGCAGGTAGTTACCTATTGCCTTTCCTATTCCGGAAGATCCGCCTGTTATTAAAACAACCTTTGACATATACACGTTTTATAGCTCGCAAAGATGCAGTTACGTCTTAACTTTTGCAAGCATAGCAGGATTTTATTTTCTATTCTATAGGTTTATAATACCTAATTAAACCGCAGTGGATGGAAAATTTATAGTTTGTAAGTGCAATGAGACTGTAAATAGTTATTGGGTTATTTAGTAAGAAGGTCTTATTATCTCAATAACTAGTACCTTAATAACTTTTTTTTTTTGACTATTCCAACCAAATTTTAAAGTCTTTAACCCGTTCTCTAGCTACTATTATATCTTGATCACAATAACTGTTCAGTTTTAGCTGAAGTCTTGAGTTGGTGTACGATATAATATCCTTGATTGCGTTAATATTTATATAGAAAGTACGGTTTACCCTGAAGAATGTTTGAGGGGCCAATTCGTTTTCCAATTGTTCTAAGGTTGTATCTAATAAATAATCACGCCCTTCGGTAGTGTGGGCGTAGGTTCCTTTGTTTTCAGAATAAAAGCACTCAATATCATCTACCGAAATCATTTTAAGGTGCTGCCCTATTTTAGTCGTGAATCGTTTTTTGTATTCACGTTCCACTGGGTTGGTCAACATTTTTTTAATGTCTTCAAAATTCAATTGAACGTTTTGTTGCTGGGGTTTAAAGGTTTTATACTTTTCAACTGCTTTCTCTAAATCTTCTTTATCAATGGGTTTTAATAAATAGTCAATACTGTTCAACTTGAAGGCTTGTAAAGCATATTCATCATACGCTGTGGTAAAAATAATAGAACTGGTTATCGAAACTGCATCGAAAATTTCAAACGAGAGACCATCACTCAACTGAATATCCAAGAATATCAATTCGGGTTGTGGATTGTTTGAAAACCACTCAATCGATTCCTCAACGCTGTAAAGGGTGTGCTTTACAGTAACATCTAGTTTTTCCAGCATCCGTTTTAATCGTCTTGCTGAAGGTTTTTCGTCTTCAATAATCAATACTTCCATGTTCTCTTAATTAATTTTTACGCTACTAAAATAGTAATTATAGACTGGAAGGGTGAAATAAAAATTACTGAAACAACAAAAACCGAAGCTGAATTGTCTTCGGTTTTGCATTTTGATTGGTTGACTATTAAAACTGACTTAAGACTAAAAGACTTATGACATAAGACTGCTACTCCTTCCGCTATCTTCGCTTCGCTGGATAGCACCTTCCCCTGCGTAGGGGAAGGAACATTTTATTAATAAAACACATTCCGAAATAACACTTCGGCAAGCTCAGTGTGATAATAAAATCAAAAGTTTTATTATCACATTTTATGGGTTCCGCCACCTGATTTGCTTTCGTTTTTTGAAACGTTGCCGGGGTTGCCATAATAATGAACATCACCTCCACTAGAGGTTTCAGAAACAAGTTTTTCTTGTACGTTTACAGTAATATCGGCACCACTTGAAACATCGGCTGTGCAATTAAGTACCAATAAGCCTTTAGCGTTTAAGTCACTCCCGCTGGATGCAGACGCATCTAAATTTGTCGCTTTACCTGATACTTTTAAATCGGCACCGCTGCTGGTTTCGGCAATTACTTGTTTTGAAAAAACCTCCACTTCAAGGTCGCCACCACTGCTACAATCTAATGTTAATCGTTCACTTTTAATGACTGAATTCCCTATCACATCGGCACCACTACTAGCTTCAATAGTATTTAAATTAGTATAGGTTACGTACACTTTTTTCGCTTTAGAACGACCTATATTTTCATTGGTTCCTATTTTTAGTTTTCCGTCTATTATTTCGGTTTCAATTATATCTAACAGGTTCTCATCGGCTTCTACTACAATTTTCTCTTCGTCACCTTGCGTTAAGTAGACATCTAAACCTGCACTTCCGCGTACTGCAGTGAAGGATTCTGAAACGGGGCGTTCTTCGGTTACTACGTTACCGTTACCATTGGTCTTGCCAAGGTTAATATCAAATTGACAAGCAGTGCTTAAACCTGCTATCAAGACTAGTAAAATTACATGGATTGGTTTCATGATTGTGTTGATTTATTGGTTATTGATTGAATCTGTTTCTATTGTTTTAGTTACTGGTTTTCTTTTCTGAAGTGAAACGGTATCTGTTTTCTTTTCATTAAAATCGTTTCGCACTTCTTCCTGTCTCTTATACACATCTGACGCTGCCGACGACTCCTTACGTGTAGA
>OJEO01000703.1_pt1 | contig 11116 bp, 11 predicted proteins | sample 1593621 | NCBI WGS metagenome assembly OJEO01 (sample SAMN05416875, study PRJEB24817) | seawater metagenome | isolation source: Sea water | place: Canada:Atlantic | collected 2013-11
ACTTTTATGTCTAAAGTAAAAATACCTATTTTTAATTGTTTAATCCAACTTGATGAAAGATTTTAAAAAACACTTCCCAGCTTTACAAGGGCGCACCTATTTAAACACACCGGCTTCCGGGCTACTTTCAAAACGGGTTTATAACTGGCGCAAAGAACAAGAAGAGCAGTTTTTACAGAACGGGAATGACTATGGTGCTACTCTTGAAACACTAAAAAGTGTGCGTGAAACAATAGGCGATTTTTTCTCCGCTTCGGAATCGAATGTTGCTTTGGTTCCCAACTTTTCATTTGGGTTAAATACCTTGCTGGAAGGATTGCCCCAGAAGCAGAAAATCCTGCTGCTAAAAGACGATTATCCTTCTATTAATTGGCCAGTACACATGCGTGATTTCGATGTTTGTTTTGCTGAAACAACTGGGAATGTAGAGCAAAATATCGAAGCTGCAGTAACCAAACACCGTCCAACGGTTTTTATTTTCAGTATTGTACAATGGCTTAGCGGAATAAAAATAGATTTTGATTTTTTAAAAGAACTAAAAACCAATCACCCAGATTTATTGTTGATAGCAGATGGAACGCAATATTTAGGAACTGAAAAATTTAACTTTGAAGACAGTCCTTTTGATGTTGTTGGGACAAGTACCTACAAATGGCTTCTTTCTGGGTATGGGAATGGTTTCTTTTTGTTCAAAGAATCGGTAAAAGAAATAATTTTCCCAAGAACCATTGGTTTTAACTCTGCCGCCAATTTTAATAGTGCTCCGGAAGAAACAACCTTTGCTAAACATTTTGAACCTGGGCATCTTGATGTTTTTAACTATGGAAGTTTACAACAGTCGCTCCAGTTTATGGAAGAATTAGGGGTCGAAACCCTTCAGAATAAAATTGAAATGTTATCCATAAAAGCCAAAGCAGCTTTTATGGATTTGGAGCTGTTAAGTGAATCTGTTGTCAATAGAGAAAACCAATCGTCCATTTATAATTTAAAGGGTGATGATGTGTTGTTTCAGAAACTAAAAAAAAACAATATTATTTGTTCCCAACGTGGTGGCGGGATTCGGGTAGGATTTCACTTTTATAACTCTGAAGAAGATTTGGAAACACTTATACAAGCACTAAAAGATTAATTATTCTGTAACCTCCACGCCTTTCCAGAACGCAACATACCCTTCTATCGACTTGGCAGCATGTGAGGCTTCAGGGTAAAACCAAGCTGCATCTGGGTTTTTTTCACCATCCACTTCAATAGTGTAATATGAAGCTTGCCCTTTCCATGGGCAATGGCTGTGTGATTCACTTTTTGTGAAATATTGTTTATTTATAGTGTTTGGAGGAAAGTAATGATTGTTTTCTATGACTATGGTATCGTCACTTTCGGCTAATACGGTATTGTTCCAGATTGCTTTCATGAGGTGGTATTTTTTTATTTTCACCGGTGGTTTCGGTATACTTCGACTCCGCTCAGCACAACGCTATTTTGAAATCCAACTACGTTGGTTTCAAAATCACTCAACCACCTTCGATAGTCACTAAACCAGGTGGTTGAGTGATTTTTAAGTAACCAAATGTTACCTAAAAATCGTATCGAAACCTCCGTCTTCTAAAGCTACTTTTTCCGAACTCCCCGCGTAGTAAACGACAGCCCCTGTTGTCCGGCAGTCGATATCATCACGGCTTCAAAAAGCGGTTCGAGTTTGTTCTTTTTTATTGCCCAGTCAAACACAAAATTGGCACCGGTACCACCGTCTTCATCTTCTTCATCAACTACAATTTCAATGGTTTCCATGGGCTGTAAATAAACAGGGTGGTCTAGGTATTGCCTGATGCGAGTTCCGTAAGTGTCGTAATAATCTGCTTTGTAAATATAGATGGTATCGTTTAAGCTGATATTGCGAATGCTAACGGTTGTCGTTAGATTGAATGTAAAGTTTTTATTTTGCTGATAAATTTCAGAATAAACGGGCAAATACGTGCTGCCTTTGGTCATTAAGCTATCTGGCGTGGTAACATTAATTTCCCTGCTCTCCCAATCGTGAGTAAGGTCCACTCCTTTTTTTTGTTGTTTTAAAGGATCTTTACAAGAAACTGCTATAAATACAAGTAAAAAGAGGGTCAGGTACTTCATAAGTCAATTTTGTTGAAAATTACACAATTTTTCGCTTAAATACATAATTTTTATAAAACGCCTTACTGTCCTTGAACGAGGTTTCTATTTCGAGTCCAGATTCATCGGCCAGCCAATTCACCACTTTATCGGTATATTTTTGTGATATTTCGGTGTGGATCGTTTCCCAAGGATCTAATTGAATGGTGAGATCCAGATCATTAATAATTACCTCCATTTGTTTTGTAGCGACCAAAAAACTTTTCGCAGTTCCGCTTTCAGGATTGTATGTTTCCCAATGCTTAAAGCTCTCTATGTCAAAGTTAGCATCGAGTTCTCGATTAATACGTACCAAAACATTTTTGTTGAAAGCGGCTGTAATACCTGTCTCATCATTATAGGCACTCAGTATGGTTTCAGGTTTTTTCTTTTGGTCAAAACCCATAAAAAGCATATCATCTTCCTGCATCGTATCTTTCAATTTTGAAAGAAAATCAATAGCGCGCGGATGCAATAAATTACCAATATTAGAGCCCAACACCACAATTACTTTTTTACGGGTATTGTATTGTTTAAGCCGCTCCAAAACTTCAAAATACTCTCCTTTTTCCGGATCAACTTCTACATTTGGTAATTCTTCTTGTAGTTTTTCTGAAAGGCTATCGATGGCATTTTGGCTAATATCGATAGGTTTATACACAAAGTTGAAGTTGTTTTCTGAAAGATATTTCAGCAATATTTTTGTTTTTTTTCCATCGCCGGCACCTAATTCAATAAGGTCAAAACCGTTTTCTTTTCCGCGGAAATATTCAGCAATGGGTTGTGTGTGCGTTTCCAATATTTCAAATTCACAATCGGTTAAATAATATTCTGGCATCGCCATGATATCCTGAAACAGTTTATCTCCGGCTTTATCGTAAAAATATTTTGAAGAAAGGTGCTTAGGGAATGTAGTTAGCCCTTCATACACTTCTTTTTTGAAAGCAGTGTCCAGTTTTGTTTGAGTTTTTGTTGTCATATATATGAAGTCGGAATTATCTGGCTAACCTTAAACCGGTAAATTGCCAACGAAGGTTTGTTTGAAAAAAATTGCGATAGGTGGCGCGGGTATGTTTTGGCGAAGTTGCCACCGAGCCTCCTCGCAGCACTTTTTGATTCACCATAAACTTACCATTGTATTCGCCAATGGCTCCCGGCGCCTTTTTATAGCCGGGATAGGGCAGGTAGGCGCTTTCGGTCCACTCCCAACGACTTCCCCATTTAAATTGGTCTTGTGCTACTTCCCATTCAAATTCGGTTGGTAAACGGCAGTCTTTCCATTGGGCAAAGGCAAACGCTTCGTAATATGAAATGTGTGTTACTGGAGCCTTTAAACTCAGTTTTTGAAGTCCGTTTAGGGTGTATTGATGCCATTCCCCATCAATATCGTGCCAATACTGCGGTTGTGAAATGTCGTTTTGGTTTACCCAATCCCAAGCTTCGGCATGCCAAAGGTTATGGTCTTTATAGCCGCCAGCTTCAATAAAGTCTAAATATTCAGCATTGGTGATAAGTTTATTTGAAATTTCAAAATCGTGAATATAGACTTTGTGCCTTCCCAATTCATTGTCGTAGCAAAATGCTTCGGAATTATTATGGCCAATTTCATACACTCCTTCTGGAACAGCAATCCATTCCTGTTTAAACTCCTGACCTGGGTTTTCAAGAAATGAATCATTGTATTTTGGTAGAAACGGATTATTTCCGAGGATATATTTTATATCGGTCACTAATAATTCTTGATGTTGTTTTTCATGGTGGATACCAATAAGAAGGACGTCTTCAATTTCTGAAGTAATATCGTTAGAATTTAAAAACTCTTTCAGTTCGTTGGTAACATAATGGCGATAATCATACACTTTCGCTACGCCTGGTCTTGTTAGATTACCTCGGTTATTTCTTACAACACGTTTGCCAACGGCTTCGTAATAGCTGTTGAAGACAAAGGCGAAATCTTTATGAAATAATTTATAATTGGGTTTATGCGGTTTTAAAATAAATTCTTCAAAAAACCATGTGGTATGTCCCAGATGCCATTTAGGTGGAGAAACATCGACTATAGGTTGCACCACATAATCTTCAATTTCCAAGGGTTTACAAATAGATTCGGTATGTTCGCGGGTTTCCTCAAAAAAGGAAACGAGGTTTTGAGTTTTGATCATAACAATAAAGTGCCGAGTTTTGCCGACACTTTAAAGATACCAAATCTTTTTTATGAAAGATGTTTAGGGTTTGTTAAAGGAAATCTCTTTCTATTTCCCAGTTTTAAACGTTATCGGAACCGTAAATTTTATAGGTCGCGGTTTACCGCCCATCATTCCTGGTTTTGTCATTTTGGGCATGGCCATGATATTACGTTTCGCTTCTTTTTGTAAAGCAGCTGTTCCGCCACTTACCTCTTTAATATCAACCAAGCCTTTTTCATTGATTATAAACTTTACAATTACCCGACCTTGATCGTTGTTTTTGTACGCTTGTGGTGGATATTTAAAGTTTTTGGCAATGTGTTGCGCCAACATGTTATTAAAACAAGCATCGCGTTTGGCAGTATTCCCTTCTTCACATCCCGGCCAAACTGGTGGGATTTCTTTAAGGGTTACTACATTTTTTTGTACATCGCCCCATTCTTCTTGGGCAAAAAGTGTGGTTGAAAAGACAATGCAGAATATAAGTAGGGCATTTTTCATATAAATTGGGTTTTAAATTGCTACCGCTCCTTTAATATGCGGGTGTGGATTATAATCTTCTAAGGTAAAGTCATCAAATTTGAAGCCAAAGATATCTTTTACCTCGGGATTTATTTTCATTTTAGGTAAAGGTCTTGGCTCTCGGGACAATTGTAGCTCAACTTGTTCCATGTGGTTGCTGTAAATATGGGCATCGCCAAAGGTATGCACAAAATCCCCTGCTTGGTACCCACAAACCTGTGCCACCATCATCGTTAATAACGCATACGAAGCAATATTGAACGGAACACCTAAGAAAATATCGGCGCTTCGTTGATATAATTGACAGGATAATTTCCCATCTGCTACGTAAAACTGAAAAAATGCGTGACAAGGCGGAAGTGCTGCTTTGCCGTTTGCTACATTTTCAGAAAATGGTTTGCTGGTATTAGGCATCACGCTGGGATTCCAAGCGCTGACCAACATTCTGCGGCTATCGGGGTTGTTTTTCAGTGTTTCAATAATATCTGAAATCTGATCGATTTCTTCGCTGTTCCAGTTTCGCCATTGGTGACCGTAAACCGGACCAAGATCACCGTTATCATCGGCCCATTCGTTCCAGATTCTAACGCCGTTTTCTTGCAGGTACTTTATATTGGTATCGCCATTTAAAAACCACAACAGTTCATAAATAATTGATTTTAAGTGTAGTTTTTTGGTCGTTATCATCGGGAACCCTTCGCTGAGGTCAAATCGCATTTGGTAACCAAAAACACTTTTGGTGCCAGTGCCGGTTCTATCGTGTTTTTCAGTTCCGTTTTCAAGAACGTGTTCTATAAGGTCGTGGTATTGCTTCATGGTCAAAAGAATTTGTGGCTAAATATAAGAATACCACTTTTTTATTAAACTGAATCTCTCGAGATTTATTATATAGTTATTAACGAAGTGTTTATTGTTTAATAGATGAGTTTAATTAGCGGTAGCTTCAATACACTTCGTCAAACTTAGTACATCACATTCCTGCTTACGTCGGAACACTCAGCCACTTTTCTGCTTCAATAGAATATAAACTTGAAACTTGAAACCTGAACCCCAACACTACTTACCCAATAATCATTCCAGCAATCGTTGCTGAAATCAAGGAAGCGATGGTTCCTCCAATTAAGGCTTTCATTCCAAATTTAGACAGCTGTTTGCGTTGTCCCGGAGCCAAAGAACCAATCCCACCAATTTGTATTCCTATAGATGCAAAATTAGCAAACCCACATAACATATAGGTTGCCATAATTATTGATTTTTCATATTTTAAATGAAGAATGTTTGTAACGTCTTTTAAGTCGGCCAATTGAATATAACCTACAAATTCACTGGCGGCAAGTTTAATACCCAATAATTGTCCCATTAACATCATATCTTCCCTGGAGACGCCGATAAGCCACATAAGCGGCGCAAATAAATACCCCAAAACAAACTCTAAAGAAAGCTTATTGTAGGGAGTGTGATTGGCAATCAATTCGTTTAAAGAAGTAAAATGCCACGCGATGTTTAACGATTCAATGGTAAAACCATCAAAGCTAGCAAATCCGCCTAAAATTCCATTAACTAAGGCAATCATTGCAACAAAAACCAATAGCATAGCTCCAACATTTACAGCTAACCTAAGCCCTTCTGTAGTTCCATTAGCGATAGAGTCTAATAAGTTAGAGCCTATTTTTTCTGAAGAAACTTTCGCGTCTGTATTAACAATTTCTGTTTGTGGGTATAATATTTTTGAAATAACAATAGCCCCCGGTGCCGCCATGACTGATGCTGCTAACAGGTGTTTTGCAAAGGTAAGCCTTAAAAGTGGATCGTCTCCTCCTAGAAAGCCTATATATGCTGCAAGAACAGCTCCTGCTACGGTTGCCATACCGCCAATCATAACAAGTAATATTTCAGACTTGTTCATTTTTTCTAAATAGGCTTTAATTAATAGTGGCGCTTCTGTTTGTCCTAAAAAAATGTTTCCGGCTACACTTAAACTTTCTGCCCCAGATATTTTTAAAACTTTAGATAACAGCCAAGCTAAGGCTCTAACTACTTTTTGAATAATGCCTAAGTAAAATAATACAGAAGTTAATGCCGAGAAAAATATAATAGTGGGCAGTACTTGAAAAGCAAATATAAACCCGAAGGTATCCATATCTACCACTAAGCCTTCAAACAAGAACTTACTTCCTGCTTGTGTATATTCTAGAATATTTATAAAAACATTTCCAATGGCTTCAAAAATGCTTTGTATAAATGAGATTTTTAATACGCCAATAGCAATGATAAGCTGAAGCGCTAAACCAATTCCTACCGTTTTCCAATTAATTGCCTTGCGGTTAGAGCTAAATAGGAATGCGATAAATAGTAAAGAAATCATCCCCACAATACCGCGCCATAAACTGTTAAATGAAAATCCCTGTGCGGGTACAATTTCATCGGTATCTTTCGTTATTGTAGGGGTATCAGTTGTTGTTGTTGCAGCAATTACTTCGTCGTTTCGTTTGTTTTTAAAACTATAAACTGCTTGATCTTTAGAAAAAATAAGTGAGCTGTCCGTTAGCGTTTCCACCCGATATCGGCGTATGATATTTTTAGGAGTATCGTAGAAAAATACAAGCAGATTATTTTGGTAGATGTAATCACCAGATGCTTTTATAGAGTCTTTATTCTGTAAGCGATATTCAAACCGACCATTATCTAAATTTAAATAATCTTGGTAAGGATCTAAATTAACTAATGAAGTAGCTTTTTGATTTTCGGCGTTATGAAACAACCATTTTTTTTCAATAGTTTGAGAAAAAGCAGTAGAACAGAAAAGACATAAAAAAGCAATCAATAAAAAATTCCGCATAGAGTTTGTGATTATTAATTACTTCTGAAAAAGGTTAAAATACATAGTAATACGTTTGCTGAAGTTTTTATTAAAAAGGTTATTCTCGTTTTGAAATTTCATCTCGAATACTGGCTGCTCTTTCGTAGTCTTCATTTGCAACAGCTTCATCCAGCATTTCATTCAATTCTTTTAACGAAAACTTACTAAAGTTCTGTTTTGAAGGTGCGACGGATTCTTTGTCTTCTCCGCTAATTAAATCTTCAAGTACAGACTCTTCGTCTTTTGAGATTTTATCTTTTTTCTTTTTTGGTGTTGTTTTCAAAAAGATTCCAGCTTTATCTAAAATAGCTTTATACGTAAAAATAGGAGCATTAAACCGAAGCGCCAATGCAATAGCGTCGCTTGTTCGGGCATCGACTATTTCTTCCAGTCCGTCGCGTTCACAAATAATACTGGAGTAAAAAACACCATCAACCAACTTGTGTATAATCACTTGTTTGATTAGGATTTCAAACCGATCAGCAAAATTTTTAAAAAGGTCGTGGGTAAGTGGGCGAGGTGGTTTTATTTCTTTTTCCAATGCAATAGCAATGGATTGCGCTTCAAAAGCACCAATAACAATTGGTAGTTTCCGTTCTCCATCCATTTCGCTCAATATTAGCGCATAGGCGCCGTTCTGGGTTTGGCTGTAGGATATTCCTTTTATGTTCAGTCTTACAAGACTCATTAAAGAAGTATAATTTCAATGTTAATGTTAAAGGACTCTTTTACTATGGTGAAATCCCCTATAAAAAAATAAAGCTGTTTAAAAAAGGAAGTTTCCTTAATTAAACAGCCTTTAATATCAGGCACAAAGTAACAAAAATTATGCGTTCTGTGCTTTGAATTCTTTTAATTTTTCATTCAGTTTAGGTACTACTTCAAAAGCGTCGCCTACAATACCGTAATCAGCGTTTTTAAAGAAAGGTGCTTCCGGGTCGTTATTGATAACTACTTTCGTTTTTGATGCACTAATTCCAGCTAAGTGTTGTATTGCTCCAGAAATACCGATCGCAATGTATAAATTAGCGGCTACTGGCTTACCGGTTTGTCCTACGTGCTCACTGTGAGGTCTCCATCCCATATCACTAACAGGTTTAGAACAAGCTGTTGCTGCACCTAGAATATCGGCCATTTCTTCGATCATTCCCCAGTTTTCTGGTCCTTTTAGACCACGACCACCAGAAACTACAATTTCAGCATCGGCAATAGTTACTTTATCTGTTGCTTTGTCCACAGAAACTACATCTACTGAAAAGTCTTCAGAAGAAAGTTCGGGTGAAAAATCTTCAGCCGTTCCAGCAGCTTCGTTTTCTTTCACACCATATCCGTTTTTAGCTAAACCTACTACTTTAACGTCGGTTTTAATTTCGGTAATGGAAAACGCTTTATTGGTAAAAACACTGTGCTTTACTTTAAAAGGATCGGTGCTTTCTGGTAACTCAGAAACATTAGGTACGTACCCTGCGTCTAGATTTACAGCTAAAAGCGGTGCCATATATTTACTATTGGCGCTACCCGAAACGATAACTACTTTGGCATCTTCTTTTTTGGCAGCTTGTGCTACGGCGTCTGCATATGCTTCCGCATTAAACTTTTTTAATTTGTCGTTAGAAACATTCAGTACCTTATCGGCACCGTATTTTCCTAATTCGCTTGTGTCACCTCCGTTTATAGCTACAGCGGTTACTTGCGTGCCCATTTTGTCTGCAATTCCTTTTGCATAGGAAACAGCTTCTTGCGCTATTTTCTTAAATGTTCCTTCTTCGGATTCTGTATATACTACTACTGACATATTTTAATTTTTTTTTGAATTCTGAAAAAATCAGAATGTAATTTTAGTTTGCTTTAGATTTCAAATACTTCCGAAATGTTCTTCGGAAAGGAGATTTCCTTAGATTACTTTAGCTTCGTTATGAAGTAAATCAACTAATTCGTCAACGGTTTCAACCAATTTGATGTCACCTTTTGGAGCTGGTTTTTCAAATTGAGCCGTTTGAGTTTCAGCATTTGCATCTACAGCATCTTTTACAGTTAATGGTTTTTTACGAGCTTGCATAATACCACGCATATTCGGGATACGAAGATCACTTTCTTCTACAATTCCTTTTTGACCACCCACTACTAATGGCAATTTCGCTTTTACAGTTTCTTTACCTCCGTCAATCTCACGGATGGCAGTTGCTGTGTCGCCTTCAACTTCAAGATTAATACAGGTATTCACAAAATTAGCGCCCGTTAATTGTGCGATCATCCCAGGAACCATCCCACCATTATAATCTATCGATTCACGACCACCGATTATAAGATCGTAGCCACCTTCTTTTACTACATTGGCTAGTTGCTTGGCAACTGAAAAACCATCGGTAGCTTCAGTGTCAATACGAATTGCTTCGTCTGCACCAATAGCAAGAGCTTTTCTTAAGGTAGGTTCGGTTTCAGCACCGCCCACATTTATAACATGTACGCTAGCACCTTGTTTTTCTTTAAACCACATAGCACGGGTAAGACCAAACTCATCATTAGGATTGATTACAAACTGTACCCCGTTTGTATCAAATTTGGTATCGTTATCAGTAAAATTGATTTTTGAAGTAGTGTCCGGTACGTGACTTATACACACTAAAATTTTCATATAACTTGTATCTTTTTGAGTATTATTTTTTTTAGGGTAATTCATTGCTAAATTTGCTTAGAATTACGTAGGCACGAAGATAGGGATATATTTCCAAAATATGCTATGCACGCATAATAAATTTCCGTTAAATGTTAATAAAAAGTGCGTTCACACATTTAGAATATACTATTTTTGTCGTCTTGACAAATTTTTCAGAATAGAAAAGAAGTACTACAGATGAAAACACTACAATTCCGTGAAGCGATACAGGAAGCCATGAGCGAAGAAATGCGTCGCGATGATACAATATATTTAATGGGTGAAGAAGTAGCCGAATACAACGGTGCTTATAAGGCCAGTAAAGGGATGCTCGATGAATTTGGGGCAAAACGAATAATCGATACCCCAATTTCTGAACTTGGTTTTTCTGGAGTTGGTATTGGTTCTGCTATGAACGGCAACCGACCTATTATCGAGTTTATGACGTTTAATTTCTCGTTAGTAGGGATTGATCAAATTATCAACAACGCAGCCAAAATGCGTCAAATGAGTGGCGGACAGTTTAATATTCCTATTGTTTTTCGGGGCCCAACAGCTTCTGCAGGACAATTAGCGGCAACACACTCTCAGGCTTTTGAAAGCTGGTACGCCAACTGTCCAGGATTAAAAGTGGTCGTGCCTAGCAACCCTAAAGATGCAAAAGGACTTTTAAAAAGTGCAATTCGAGATGACGATCCAGTTATTTTTATGGAAAGTGAGCAGATGTATGGCTGTCTCTTATACACA
>OJEO01000710.1_pt1 | contig 11062 bp, 8 predicted proteins | sample 1593621 | NCBI WGS metagenome assembly OJEO01 (sample SAMN05416875, study PRJEB24817) | seawater metagenome | isolation source: Sea water | place: Canada:Atlantic | collected 2013-11
GAGATGTAGAGAGGTCTCGTGGGCTCGGAGATGTGTATAAGAGACAGGTACTAGGCGGCAAGTTAACAACTTGAATAGGTAATGTAATTTCCTTTTGGGTAAACTCTTGTACTTGTAATGAAAGTGAAACTTTTTTTGGTGACACTGAAAGAGAAGGAGCGTCTGGTATTTCAAGTTCTATGGTTTCAGAAAAATCACTATCTATATCATTGTATTTTTGTGATACTGTAGGGATTGAATCAAACTTTTTTATAACCTCAGCAGGTCCTGATAATTGAACAGAATCTGGCTTAATTTTCATAGTATCTAAACTCATATACCCTTTTTTAAAACCCATTTCAGCTTTTGAAAAGACCGGGATTTTACGAGACACTAAAATTTCTAAATTTACTTTTAGCGTATCTATCGAAAGATTTTTTACCGAAAGATTTTTGTCTAATTGTTCGGATAATAAATGTATTAATTGTGCATCGGTTAAAGAGATGCTCTTATTTCCTTTTTTATAATAATTTGATACGTTTATGGTTATTTCTGGCTTCTTTATTTTGTAATATAAAAACTCAAACCCGTTGGTAGTGAGATCAAAAGAAACTTCTTCGGGATTGTTTTCTGCCAACAACGTTTCATTAGGAATGCTTTTATACACTATAGACGAGCTAACTATAGCGGTATACTCTCTTGAAAACTTTGTGAGCACCCAAAACAAAACTGCCAAAAAAAGAAAAATTAAAAACTTTTTAATCTTTCCAGTATTATATTTCCTTTTGGTGTTTGGAGTCATTCTTGTTTATATTTAATTAAAAAACAATGTAGGGAATTGTTTTTGAGGATCTCGATTTAACAACCCAATATAATAACTGGATTTTAAAAAAGCGATGCCGTATCCAAAAAACTGCACAAACAAAGCTACTATAGATAATAACCCAATAAAAATACTTTTATTTTTTAGGGTTGAACTTATAAAGACCATTAAAATATAAAGCAATAAAGGTAATAACGCCAACCAGCTGATAAACAACGACACAGTAATAGAAAAAATTACAAAAAGCACGAAACAAAGAGGAAACCAAAATGTAATTTTAGAAGATTTTGGATGCCATTTATTAAGGATAGGACGTACCAATCCAAATTTTTGTACCTGAGTGTGAAATTTTTTCCAAGAAATACGGCGCTTATGAAACACATACGCATTAGGAATAAACGTAGAGTCAAATCCGTTTTTTACTATTCTTTGTGATAAATCTGGATCTTCCCCAGGATGTATTGTCCCGTATCCGCCTGTTTTTAAAAATGCTTTTTTTGAAATCCCCATATTGAAACTTCTGGGTTCAAAACGTGTGACGCTTTTTTTATTCCCTCTTATTCCTCCTGTAGTAAGAAAAGAAGTCATTACAAAGTTTATGGCCTTTTGTAGATCTGAAAAACTTTCATGAGCCGCATCGGCACCTCCGTAACAATCGCAATAGTTATTATCTAAGAAAGCCTCTACAGTTGTTAAATAATGTGGTGGAAGTAAACAATCTGAATCTAATATAATGAAATAGTCTCCAGCTGCCTTCTCCATTCCATAGTTACGTGACAATCCGGGACCAGAATTATCTTTGTAGAAATACGATATATTTAATTTTTCTGAAAATTGACGTACAATGTTTTCACTAGATTCAGAAGATCCATCTTCTACTATAACAATTTCATATGGTTTGTTATAGTTTAGTAAAGTAAAGCTTCCCAAAAGCTCTTTAACCTCTTCAGGGCGGTTAAATACAGGAATAATAAAGGAGAAGTAAATATTCATCGCACAAATGTAGTGAATAAAAAAAAGCCATCCCGTACTAGCCAGGATGGCTTTTAAAAATTATTTAAAAATATTACCTCTTTATTATTTTGTATGTTCCTATTTCGCCATTGATAGAAACTTTCATAATATAAGTTCCTGAACTTAAAGCTGAAATATTTAATTCTGTTGATATATTTCCAATAGTTTGATCAACTACTTTACGACCTAAAATACTGTATATCGCTACGTTTTCAATGTTGTTGCTTGCTCTTAATGTAAGCATGTCATTTGCTGGATTAGGGTAGTACGAAAATCCTTCAATTATATTTTCGTCTGCTCCTAAAACAGTTTTATCAATTAAAATATCAGTAATTCCGCCCGTATTAACAACAAATAGATAATATGCTTGTCCGGCAGTAGTGTTGATAGTTGATGATGTTCCTGGTAAACATTGATTTGTATTTTGATCTACCAATGCAAGATCTGTCTCAGAAGCATTTTCATTTGGTGCTTCAAAGAATGTTACTACACTTGTTCCTGCAGGAGCATCTATTGTAGCTGTAACTTCGCTATCTTCTTCTGATACAAATTTATACCAAACCCCATTGGCCCCATTAATATTACATCCTGTTGGAGTACCTCCCTCAATAGTTGCTGCTGGCATTGCCACAGCTGGATCGGTATAAGGAAAGCCTATTTCATTTACATCAATGGCATTTGCAATCATATCATTAGGTGGTGGCACAGGAAGACAAGCTACGTTTAACGAGTAGTTTCCTATAGCACCACCAAATCCGTTTACTAAAATATAGTAAGTCGTATTACCATCCCCTTGGAATGTAGCTTCAGATTGTGAACCACAGGAATCATCATTTGCCGTTTCACAAACTAAATCTCCACACGTTCCTGTATACACAGATACTTTGGTATCATAATCAGAATCACAAAGTGAAATCGTGTAATCTGTTACCAAACCAGAATCGTCTGTAAACGAATACCAAACACCAGGAGCTGTAATTGGCACACTACTACATGCTGGTGCGCTGTCAACAGTAGCGCCATCGGTAGAACCTGTAATGGTTTCTCCACAAGCAATGGGGAGTGCATCTTCACAGACATCGTTTTCAACTGGTGTTTCACAAGTTACTTCTAAGCTAAAATTACCAGATTCAGAATCAGCTCCCTCTACCATGATTAAATACGTTGAAGTTCCATCAGAATAGAATGACACTTCAGATTGTGCCCCACAAGAGTCATCATTGGCTATAATTTCATTGGTTAAATCACAAGAATCATAAACCCGAACAAAGGAGTTGTAATCTGTAGCAGTCCCACAAAGCGAAATAGTTACCAATTCGGCATCGCCACTTCCTGTGTAAGAGAAAAATTCATCTGGTGCAGGGTTGCCTCCCGAGTCTGTATCATTAGTCGTTTCACCTGTAATACTATCACCACAAGTTAATGCTACGGCAAATTCACAGCCATCGTTAGACGGTGGTATACATATAGACATAGAAAATTGCAATACTTCTCCAGTATCTCCACCTGTATCGTCACAAACCTTTAATATCCAATCACCAGAAATACTTTCTCCATCAAAAGTATCGGCAAAATTCCCGCCTTCAGGAGCATAAGGCCCCATACCAAATGGTGCCGTTGCACCTGAAATATCAGCGGCATCATCTTCAAATATAGTACCGTTGTATGCATCATCAGTTCCTGCCCCTAAGTCGTTTGCAAGAATTAATTCAGTCCCGGAAGGTGATACTAGTGAAATATCTAAATCTCCAGAAAATGAATGTGCAATATCTATAGTTACATTTTCAAAATTGGCTGTTTCCCCTATGATTCCAAATTTTGTGACGGTAATTGGAATTTCATTTGGTGCGTTGACACAATCTGCTGTTGTAGTTTCTGCCCCATCAATATCAAAAGGCACTGCTGTAGAATCGTAGTCAGTACTGGTGCAGTTTTCAATAGTACCATCATCGCCCACGATATTCATAACATATGATGTATCAGGAAACCCTAATTCAACAAGATCTGTTGGAGTTGGTGCACCACAATCTGCAGCTTGAATATAAGATGGGCCTGTTTGCCCATCTAAATTAGCACCTAAAAAGAATGAAGTAATACCGTCTCCCGTAATAACTATTTCATAAATTAACCTTTCTCCTGCTGGAATCACAGCTGAAACAGGCACCGAAACAACGGTTCCTGCATCGGCAGCTACTGCATTGTAGATAGCAGAACCTTGTATGGTCAATGTTCCTCCTGGAAAAGTATCTGTCGTGGAATAAATATTCACGGTAATTGGAAAAGGACCAGAAATAGTTTCAATACCGAACTCTGCATCAGTTACTTCGAAATCGGTTGTAATTCCAAAATCGTTTGCTAAATCAAAGTCTCTAAAAAACCGATTGTCATTAGCAATGTTATCTGTGTTACAGGTTAGTCCCTCCCCAGGAGTAATGCTTTGGGTATTACTATGGGTGATAGTCGTTGCCACAAGGTTTTTACCCTTTATTGCTTGGGTAGCACTACCTGCTGGGCCGTTAAAAATAGTAGTCCCTATTGCTTTAGTATTTTTGAATGAAGCTGATCCAACCAATATTGGACTTTTAGCTTGAGTAGTTACTCCAACCTGCTTACTTAATGGATCTTTATTTGGTATAGAATTCTGTCCTTTTTGTGCTTGTAGTGTTCCTAAAAAACACAAAAGACAACATAACAGCAACGTAATTTTTTTCATAATCTAAAATTAGGGTTTAGTCAATATAACCTTAAAAATATTTAAAAGACTTATAACAACAAAAAAATTGATCAATTTACTTGATGCTAGATTTTTAGCTAAAAAAAAGACCTGCCTAAAAAACAGATCTTTTTATCAAATTTATATAGTAAGTTTTATTTTTCTTCAAATGCCTCAATTACCGAATCACTTACACCAACATTAGAAAAACCTCCGTCATTGTATAAGTTTTGAAGGGTTACCCGCTTGGTCAAATCGCTAAACAAAGTAATAGTATAATTAGCACAATCTATTGCCGTTGCATTACCTAAAGGCGACATTTTATCGGCATATGATATAAAACCATCGAATCCTTTTACTCCTTTTCCTGCAGTTGTTGGGGTTGGGGATTGCGAAATAGTATTTACCCGTACTTTTTTATCTTTCCCAAAGAAATAGCCAAAGCTTCTTGCAATAGACTCTAAATACGCTTTGTTATCAGCCATATCATTATAATCTGGGAATACACGCTGCGCTGCCATATAGGTTAAGGCTACAATGCTTCCCCACTCATTCATCGCGTCTTTTTTATAAAGCACACTCATTGTTTTATGAAAAGAAACCGCAGAAATATCCCATCCTTTATGAGTCCAGTCGTAATTTTGGTCGGTGTAATGTTTTCCTTTTCGAACGTTAACCGACATTCCTATAGAGTGTAAAACGAAGTCTAATTTTCCGCCTAATATTTCAGTTGCTTTTTCAACAAGGTTTTCTAAATCTTCCATGTTCGTTGCATCTGCAGGGATGATTTCAGAATTTGTTTTCTTTGCCAACTCGTTTATCTGTCCCATACGCAAAGCTATGGGTGCATTTGTCAAGACAAAAGTCCCGCCTTCTTCGTGTACACGCTCAGCTGTTTTCCAGGCAATGGAATTTTCATCTAATGCGCCAAAAATGATTCCTCGTTTTCCTTTTAATAAATTATATGACATATCTAGTTGCTTAGGTTATTTTCAATATTTTGTTCTGTAAAGATACATTTTAATTCAGTAATTCTTTAGCGTGCGCTAAGGCAGAATCGGTTACTTTCTTTCCTCCTATCATTTGTGCAATTTCTACAATGCGCTCTTCTTGTGTTAAGGTTTTTAATCGCGTAACCGTAATATTATTGACGTCTTCTTTATATACTTTTAAATGTTGCGCGCCTTTTGATGCTATTTGTGGTAAATGTGTAATACTCACAAGTTGCATACCTTGACTCATTTCATCCATAATAATGGCCATTTTATTGGCTATTTCACCGGAAACACCTGTATCAATTTCATCAAAAATAAGGGTTGGTAACGTTTTATATGCAGCTAAAACTGCTTTAACAGCCAACATGATCCGACTCATTTCACCACCAGAAGCTACTTTTTTTATTGACCCCATTGTTGTTCCTTTATTGGCAGTAAATAAAAGTTCAAGAGCATCTATCCCGTTGTCACGAAACGTATCGGTTGCGGTTAATTGAAAGTCAAAACGTGCATTGGGTAGCCCAAGTTTTGCTAAAATGGCTTCGAGTTTTTCTTTTAATTTAGGGATTACCTTTTCACGTGAATTGTGGATTGCTTTTCCGGTTTTTTGTACTTCAACCTGTAATGATGACACTTTTTTTTCTAAAGTTTCAATAAGAGTGTCTAAATTATTGGTGTCAGAAATCTTGTCATCCAATTCATTTTTTATATCCAATAATTCTGAAACGGTTGCGACATTATGTTTTTGTTGTAATTTATGAAGGGTTTGCAGCTTTTCATTTATTTCCACTAGTTGTTTTGGATCTGCTTCTACTGAAGTTGCTACTTGTTCGGTTTCTTCACTTAAATCGTCTAATTCTATAATTACACTGTTCAACCGTTCCCAAAGGGAATTGTAAACCGAGCCATAATTTTTTAATTGATGCAACGCTGCCCGTGCTTCTTTTGCTGTTTCAAGTGCTCCAATTTGTTCTTCAGAAAATAACTGAACCACTTTTGAAAGTGTTTCCTGTATTTCTTCGGCATTGCTTAGCGTTTCATAGATTTCCTCTAAATTTTCTTGATCAATCCCCTCTAAGTTGGCTTCTTCTAATTCGGTAAATAGAAATGTGTTGTAATCTATTTCTTTTGAAGCTTCGCTTTTTTCAATCTTCGCTTTTTTAAGTGCTTCAGAAGTAGCTTTATAGCTTTTTAATTGCTCAGAATAGATATTTCGTATAGAAGAATTATTGGCCAATGCATCTAGTACTTGCATTTGAAAATTTTCTTCAGCCAATGATAGGGTTTCGTGTTGACTATGAATATCGACCAAATGAGGACCGACAGCTTGTAATTGTGAAAGTGTAACCGGGGTATCGTTTATAAAAGCACGAGATTTACCGCTTGGTAAAATTTCTCTTCTAATAATGGTATGCGCATCGTAATCTAGATCGTTTTCTTCAAATATGGTTTGTAGTTTGAATTTTTCGATTTCAAACTCTGCTTCAATCACACATTTTTTTGAAGCGTCTTTCATACTACTTAAATCGGCTCGTTTGCCCAAAACCAACGATAACGCTCCTAAAAGAATAGATTTCCCTGCTCCCGTTTCTCCGGTGATAATAGTCAACCCATCATTGAAGTCCATGCGGATGTCTTCAATTAAGGCGTAATTTTTTATGGAAATTGTTGTTATCACAGCTGTAAATCAGGTTAAGTTTCCTGTTATTTTAATCGTAAAAATACGGTTTTGGAAACAACTTTTAATGTAAAATAGATTTTTTACAACGGCAAGAAAAAAAGAAGTGGATTAAAATTTGATTTCACTCCAATTGCTACGTTTTGTAGGAGCCATTTTATTTAGGTCTTCAACTAAGTTTACTATATCTACACTAGGACCGCCGCTAAATATACTCTGTATTTCATCACTTTTAGCATCGAAAAATGTTCGAATTATATACGAGTTTGGACGTCTATTATTAATTTGAGATAACGTTTCAATAGCACCAATAATAGCTTGTTTCCCTTCTTTTGGGTTTTGCGACATCACATCCAACCCTTTTCTATGGTAATCGTACATAGCCGTATGAAATTCTTGATACACATTTGAAAGCACGGCTTCGTTATAACGATAACGTGTTTGTGTACCATCGGTTGGTTTCCAACCTGCAAAATTCCCCGAAGCGGCTGTGTTTACAATCTGCTTTGCTATTTCAAAATATTCATCCCCGCCATTTAACTCAAACGTGTCGGCATCTAATCCAATTACAGTATAAACGTGATAGGCAATAACCGAAATTAAATTAGAGCTAAAGGTATTTAAGTTAAAGTTTAACGGTTGAAATTCGGTATAATCAAAGCTGAACTGACGATCATTATAGTTATAAATGGGTGTATCATACGTAGAATTAAACGTAGGTCTCGCCGCTTGTATTTGTATAGTGGCCGTAAAAGAATTAGAATCAAAATCTGAAATAATAATCGACATATTACAGTCAATTCGCTCTTGATTTTTATACACTTTGTTGGTCCAATTGGTATTGTTCACAAAATCGGTCAGCTCCTGCTGAAGTGTTTTAAACACTTGCAAGTTGGGTTGTCCCGTTTGTTCTGCATCTACTAGAACGGTACAATTAAGCTCCTGCGCTTGAGTAGAAAATGAAAAAATAAAAACGGAAAGTATAAGTAAAAATCTACGCATCTAATTGGTGTATAATATATTGTAAAATATCGATTGCCACTTCGGTCTTTGGTTTAACAGAAAAACGCTGCACTTTATTGTGTTTATCAATTAATGTAACCTTATTAGTGTCTACCTTAAAACCAGCTCCTTTGTCTTTAAGCGAATTTAATACAATTAAGTCTAAATTCTTTTTTTTGAGTTTGCTTTTTGCATTTTCCAACTCGTTTTGAGTTTCCAGTGCGAAACCCGTTAAAAACTGATGTTTTTTAATTTCTCCAAGCGACTTTAAAATATCTTGTGTTTTTTCTAGCTGAATCGTTAATGTACTATCGTTCTTTTTTATTTTTTCTGAAGCAACATTTTTCGGTCTATAATCGGCTACGGCAGCACTTAAAATAGCAATATTGCAACTTGAAAAATGATTGTGAGCAGCTTGATACATTTCTTCTGCCGAAGTTACCGAAACTACTTTTACATTACTATGTTTTATAGTTACACTTACTGGACCGGAAACCAATACCACCTCAGCGCCTAACTGTGCCGCTCTTTCAGCAATGGCATATCCCATTTTTCCGCTAGAATGGTTTCCAATAAACCGAACGGGGTCTATCGCTTCATAGGTAGGCCCTGCCGTTACCAATACTTTTTTACCGTGCAAAGGTGATTTACCTTGAATATCTGTTTCTAAGAATGAAACAATGTGTTCGGGTTCCGCCATTCTTCCTTTTCCCGATAAACCACTTGCCAATTCGCCTTCTTCAGCAGGAATTTGAATATTTCCGAAGGAATTTAAGGTAGCAAAGGTTTCTTCAGTACTTGGATGTTTATACATGTCCAAATCCATGGCCGGTGCGTAATAAACAGGACATTTCGCTGAAAGATATGTTGCCAACAAGAGGTTGTCACTCGTACCATTTGCCATTTTGGAAAGGGTGTTGGCGGTAGCTGGAGCGATCACAAATAAATCAGCCCAAAGGGCTAACTCAACATGGTTATTCCATTGGGCGTTTTCATCTTCCTCATTGGTAAACGAAGATAAAACTTCATTTTTTGAGAGTGTAGAAAGTGTAAGTGGCGTAACAAAATCTTTCGCTGAAGGTGTCATTACCACTTTAACAGCAGCTCCTTTTTTAACTAAAAGTCTAACTAAAAAAGCAGCCTTGTAAGCGGCAATACCGGCTGTAACACCAAGCAACACATTTTTACCGCTTAAAACAGACATCTTTTTACTTATCTAATTCTTCTTCCTTTGTATTACGGTAGTAAATTTTGTCGTTCAACCATTCTTCTACAGCTAGTGCGTGTGGTTTTGGAAGACGCTCGTAATACTTAGAAACTTCAATTTGCTCTTTGTTTTCAAAAATTTCTTCCAAACTATCATTGTAAGTAGCAAATTCATCTAACTTTTCAAGTAGTTCTTTCTTAATGTCTCCATTAATTTGCGTAGCTCTTTTCGAGATAATTGAAATAGCTTCGTAGATGTTGTCTGTAGGTGCATCTACTTTATTTTTATCAATAGTTGTCGTATTGATAGGAGCTTCAGAATTTTTAATATCTATCATAATCCCTTGTTTTAACTTTTTGGTTCTGTTTCGCCTAGGCGCTGTTCTATATCGGCTGCAATAATATCAGCTTCGGGTCTTAAATCCGAATCGCTATAATACTTTAAAAATTTATTGTAATAATCTCTTGCGGTGATCAATCGTTCTTCTTTTAGAGAAGGGATACTAAGCAACGCTAATTCATACGCGGCTTGAAATCTTCCGAAAAACGCATCTTTTCTATATTTTGACCCTGGATGATCTGAAATAAAATTGTCATACGATTCAATAGCGGGTTTGTAATCTCCAATATATTCAGCAATGTTTAATAACTGATTGGCAATCTCAATGTCTTTTTTCTCTATTTTACCTTGTAATTCCGCAACCAACTCGTTAGCCTCCATCCTTTTTTCAGACTCAGGATATTTGTTGATATAATTTTGTAGTTTCTCCAACGCCTTATATGTGTCTTCTTGATCTAAAGAGAAGCGTGGTGATAACTGGTAATAGCTTTTTGCAGAACGATATGCAGCAACTTGTACGCTATCACTCTGTGGATAGGAAGTTTCGAAACGCTCAAACTGATAGCCAGCCAGATAAAAGTCTTCTAATTTGTAAAACGTATTAGCGTACAAAAACATAAGACGTTCCGCCTGAGGTTTTCCACGATAAACGGGTACAATTTGTTCGAACAATTTTAAGGCTTTCTTATATTTTCCTTGCTTGTACAGCGAATCTGCCACCGTATATTTTTTTCCTGTATCATCAGAAGATAAAACCTTCTGGTAGTTACTACAAGAACTTAAAATAATTGCGGTTAAAAGTAATAAAAAGCTTGCTTTCATAGTGTTAAAAAACATCGTGCAAAATTAGTAAATTAAATGCGATTATAAAAACTTAATATGAGGCTAAAATATTGTACTAAAAGCAATAATAATAAGCCTTTCAGAAAAAATTAACGTCACATCAAGAAATAACAACTTACAAATTGTCAATAAAAGAGGCTATTTTTTGTTGTAAAGAGCCGCTTGCTTTTACTAACGGCAAGCGTACCGTATCGTTGCAAATGTCTAATTTCTTGAAGACAGCTTTAATTCCGGCCGGATTTCCTTCGGCAAAAATATAATCAATAGCCGGAGCTATTTTATAATAAATGTTATACGCTTCGTCCACTTTTCTATCCAATCCTAATTGAATCATCGTAGAAAATTCTTTTGGGAAGCCCTCCCCTATTACCGAAATTACTCCAGCACCGCCTGCCAAGGTCATTGGCAACGCAATCATACTGTCTCTTATACACATCTGACGCTGCCGACGACTCCTTACGTGTAGATC
>OJEO01000712.1_pt1 | contig 11048 bp, 7 predicted proteins | sample 1593621 | NCBI WGS metagenome assembly OJEO01 (sample SAMN05416875, study PRJEB24817) | seawater metagenome | isolation source: Sea water | place: Canada:Atlantic | collected 2013-11
ACGAGATGTAGAGAGGTCTCGTGGGCTCGGAGATGTGTATAAGAGACAGAGGTTAGACAAACAAGTTTGGAATGCCGAAAAGATTAGAAAGAAAGGATTAAAGTGGTTTTTCTTTTTTATCATTTCATTTTTAATTGCGAATATTTTTCTAGCCTATATTATAGGAAGTGATAAATTACTGGAATATATTTTGGAAGGCCCTACTGAAAACTGGAACACCCTTATATCCTTAACTATTTTTACCGGAGTATTTTATTTTGTATTTGCCTGGTTTAGAGAACAAGTGTGTATTATAGCATGTCCGTACGGCAGATTACAAGGCGTGCTTTTGGATAACAAGAGTATTGTTGTGGCATACGATCATAAACGGGGTGAAAAAGAAGAAGGAAGAGCAAAGTTTAAAAAAAATGAAGATCGAGAGGCTTCAGGAAAAGGAGATTGTATTGACTGCTTTCAATGTGTGCACGTATGTCCAACGGGTATCGATATTCGTAACGGAACACAATTGGAATGTGTAAACTGTACAGCCTGTATTGATGCCTGCGACAGCATTATGGAAGCTGTGAACTTACCAAAAGGATTGATTCGGTATGCTAGTGAAGAAAACATTGAAAAGAAAACAAAGTTTAAGTTCTCGCCTAGGTTAAAGGGCTATACCGCAGTTTTATTCATATTAATTGGAGTACTGGTAGGGATGCTATTTCTTCGGAATGATGTGGAAGCACGTGTACTAAGACTTCCTGGACAGTTATATGAACATAAGGAGAATAATATGATAAGCAACGTCTTCACTTTTAAACTAATCAATAAAACAACTGAAGCCGTTGACAGCGTCCATTTTAAACTACTTTCCCACAAAGGATCCATTAAGCTTGTAACCCAGGACGAATTTCAAGTACCCAAACAAGGCTTGGCAGAAGGGACATTATTTATTGAAATAAACGGGAGTGCTTTAACTGGTGATAAAGATAAAGTCAAAATAGGTGTGTATAGTGGAGGTAAATTGATAGAAACTACCACAGCTACTTTTTTGGGTCCGAGAAGTTATAAATAGAAAAAGAATTCATTTTAAGAAATAAGTATTATGAAAATAAATTGGGGAACAGGAATTGTAATTGGTATCGCAGCTTTTATTTGCTTTATCATGTTTTTTGTGATAAAAATGAGCACCGATGATACATACAGCTACGACTTGGTAGTTGAAGAGTATTACAAAAAAGAACTCGCATTTCAACAAGAAATAGATGCTGAGGAGAACTTAAAATTATTGTCCGAAAAAATAAAAGAGAAAAGAACAAACGAAGGTTGGTTGTTTTCCTTTCCAAGAGAAATAGACCCTGAAAAAGTTTCAGGCACAGTGTTCCTATACAGACCGTCCAACAAACAACTGGATTTTCAATTTCCTTTGAAATTTTCTGGTTCAAATTTGCTCATACCTAACAAGCGATTGGTGGACGGTCGTTGGAACATAAATATCGCTTGGGACTACGAAGAAAAAAAATATTTATATAAAAAAGAGATACTGTATTAGGCTATTCTCCAATCTCTTACAATAAAGAAAACAAGAGGAGTTAATCAACAAAAATGTTACTTTCAGCACTCATATTCGGTTTTTTAGGAAGTTTCCACTGTGTGGGAATGTGCGGTCCTATTGCGTTTTTATTACCGGTTGATCATAAAAAACCAGTACGAAAAGCAGGACAGGTATTTCTGTATCACTTAGGAAGAGTTTTTGCCTATTCCATAATTGGGCTTTTGTTTGGTCTGTTAGGAAAAAGCTTTTACCTCTTTGGGATGCAACAGCAATTAACCATTGCAATTGGTGTGTTGATGATTATCGTGGTTTTGCTTCCGCACAGAACTTTTCAGAAATATAATTTTTCAAAGCCATTGTTCAGAATTATTTCAAAAGTAAAAAGTGAATTAGGGACTGCGTTGAAAAAGAAATCGCCTGATACCTTTTTAACCATCGGTTTTTTGAACGGTTTTTTACCTTGTGGCCTGGTATATATGGCCGTTTTTGGAGCGGTCGCCTCTGGAAATACACTACAGGGTAGTTTATATATGGCTTTTTTTGGATTAGGAACCATCCCGTTGATGACCACTGCAATTTACTTGGGAAATTTCTTGAATCTACAAGTTAGACAACGTATTCGCAAGGCTATTCCTGTTTTTGTGGTGCTTATTGGCTGTTTATTCATTGTACGGGGATTAGGGCTGGGAATCCCGTATATTTCACCCAAACCCGCTACTGAAATAGTTACCTCCAATTATAATTGTCACGCTGTTTTAGATAATAAAACTGTTGAAATAAATACTAATCAATAAAATATATCAATTATGTTTAATACAATCATACCATTAGTGGATTGGGGGATGGGAACCATAATCATAGGGGTTTTTGCCGTCGTCTGTATAGTTCTTGTTATTCTTGTTTTCAATATGGTAAATAGTGGAAAAAAGAAAAAATAACCGATAATTATTATTTAACTAACTATCCAAATTAAAAGGGAAGTTGAATTAATTTTCAACTTCCCTTTTCTACTAAACCAAACTTTAAGTGTAAGCTAGTCAGGCTTCTACTTAATTCCTTAATTCTTTTTCTAACTTTGATGCTTTTGGGTGCAAAATGTTATTTTCTAAATGGATGTGCGTATGTAGGTCTTGTTCAAATTCTTCCAACTTATCATATAGGGACCTAAATGTATTACAAGCACTTTCTGGCGGTGTATAATTATTAGTTAATCGGGCAATTTTCTTACAGGTATCACCTGCGCTTTCGTGCTCGTCTTCCATCATGGCAATAGGGTTTTCTACAGTCCTAAAATGAGGGATATCTAATGAAATACCTTCTTTTTTACTTAGTACCATTTTCCTTATGAACGGGAAAAGAATTAATTCTTCCTTTTTCATATGTGCAGAAAGTTCTTTGGATAGCTCCAAGAAAAGGTCACGAACTTGTATCAGTTCCGAATAGTGCTGACCGTGTACTTTTGCCACTTTTTCAGCGTATTGAAGTAATAATGGAATGTTTTCTTCAACATACAAATGATGTACGGAAACAATATGGTCTATCAATACATCTAGTGGCCAACTGATATAATCGTAATTCTTTTCCACTTCCATTTCAAAATGGCGAAGTTCTTCAGCTATACTAGTATAGTCTAAGCCCTTTTTTTCACAGGCTTTTTGTACCGTTATCCCACCACCACAACAAAAATCGATTCCGTGTTTTTTGAATATGTGAGAAGTCTTAATGTTTTCGGCAACAATATCGGCTATTGTTTTTTCTTCGGTGATACTCATAATATTAATTTTTAATGTTATACAGTCATTGAAAATAATTGTGTTTCAGGTTGTTTTCGTTGTAATAATAAATCGAAAGCCATACATACATTTCGAACAAATGGGCGTCCTTTTTTGGTAATACAAAGGGAGTTGCTTTCTATTTTAACCAAGCCGTCCGTTTCCATTTCTTTTAGGTTTATCAAAATATCCGGAAGTTCTGTAAACCAACCCTCTGAATTCTTCCAAGAGGTTTTCAACTTGCACATTAGGTTTAAAATATGCTTTCTTATGGTTAAATCTTCTTCAGTAAGAATATGACCACGATACACTGGTAGTATTCCGTTTTCTACTTGTTTTTGGTATTCCTCTACGGTTTTTACATTTTGTGCAAAACTGTACCAACTATCACTAATAGAAGAAACGCCCAGGCCAATCATAGCCTGTGTTTTTGATGCTGTGTAGCCCATAAAATTACGATGTATGGTTTTAGTTTCAACAGCTCTGTATAGGCTATCAGACTTTAAAGCGAAATGATCCATTCCAATTTCTACATAACCGGCTTCAAGTAGCATCTTTTTACCAATTTCGTACTGTTCCCTTTTTTCTGAAGCAGAAGGAAGATCCTCATCTTTAAAGCCACGTTGACCATTGCCCTTTATCCAAGGGACATGTGCGTAACTGTAAAAAGCAATACGATCCGGCATGAGTTCCTTGGTACGTTCAATGGTTTGTATAATGTGTTCTTTTTTCTGAAACGGAAGACCAAAAATAATGTCGTGCCCTACGGAAGTGTATCCAGCTTTTCGTGAATTTTCGGTTGCGTTTTTTACATTTTCGAACGGTTGAATGCGGTGAATTGCTTTTTGCACGGTTTCATTGTAATCTTGCACCCCAAAACTTACCCGGTTAAAACCTAGTGAGGCAAGCATGTTTAAATGTGTTTCGGTAGTGTTATTTGGGTGTCCTTCAAAACTTAACTCGGCATTTTTTGATTTAATAGAATGTTTAAAAATACCCTCGAGCAGTGTTTTTAAGTTTTCGGCGGAAAAAAAAGTAGGTGTACCGCCTCCTAGGTGCAATTCTTTTATAATGGGTTTTTCGTCAAAAAGTTTGAGGTACAGTTGCCATTCTTTTAATACCGATTGTAAATAAGGGATTTCAACACCGTGATTTTTTGTAATACGTTTGTTGCACCCGCAAAATGTACATAAGCTTTCGCAAAAAGGAAGATGAATGTAAAGGCTTATTCCTTCGGTAGTATTACTTTCTTTAAAGCTTTTTTGCAAAGTTCTTTTCCACTCTATAAAAGAAAACAATTCATTTTTCCAATATGGAACAGTTGGATAACTAGTGTATCGTGGGCCAGCGACGTTGTATTTTGATATTAAACTTGAAGACATCCATTAATTGTTTTGAATATCAAAAATAAGGAGGCTCAAGGCAAATTAAAATGACATATATCAGAATTAGTTACTCCTTGTAGCGTAACAGAATTCGTATAAAGTTTAAAAAGTAGAGAATGGCCATGAAAATGGCCAGACAATTATGTCCAGAAGCCATTGTCATTCGGGGGGATGCTGGAACGTATATGAAATACTCCGATATGGTTACGGATATCATTAAAAATGAAGTCCCTGTTTTTGAAAAAACAAGTGTGGATGAATTTTATGCAAATTTAACGGGGATGGACCGCTTTTTTGAAATTATAAATTTTCAAAGTAAAAACGCGAAACTGTTATCAACTTTAAAACAATAAACACCAACCAATTCGCCACCTTAAAATGAAAAAGCCCGTAAACAGTACGTTTTCGGGCTTTTCAGCGGAGAAAGAGGGGAACTGTCCAAAATCTGAGTTTTCAGCGATTATAGGGGCTTTCGAGCTTCACAAAAAACTACCTCCATCGAATTAGCCCCTTTTTAACAAAAGTTTGTGATTTTTAGATGGTTTTCATTAGATGCAAGTACAAATTGAAGTAATAGGTAGTAAACTTTATTTAAACAGGTTTATTTCCTTCTCTGGGTAAAAGTTATGACCTAATTAAATCATTCAACAAAGTAAATATCGAATCAATATATCGCTTATTTGTAACATTTTTACTTTATTGTCGTTAATAAACAATATTATAAATTCAAAAAAAAACCATACCTCTTCCCAAATATCAGAAAGTTTTTAATGGTATAGGAGAAAATGTTAAGCTGGCGTGAAAGCGTCGAAAACTTACTGCAGAGCAAGTTTCCGAGCGTGCTGGTATTCACAGTGCCACCTTGTATCGGGTAGAAAAAGGTGACCTCTCTGTAGCCATAGGCATTTACTTTAATATATTCAGGGTATAAATTTAGATAAAGACTTTTCGCAGCTTGCAGCAGATGATCTGTTTGGGCGCAAACTACAAGATCTTGATTTACTATAAGCCATGGCAGGAGGAATATTTGATTGAAGAGTTACTTATTTAATTATAAATCACAACCTCACCCAAATATTAAGTCTTTGTTATGCTTAAATTAAGAGGTGTTTTTCATTCACTTGATATATTATCTTTGGTTTTTAATATAGCCAATTCAGCCTAATTTTTAACTTGAAAATCCCTATAATGAAAACATCTTTACTTTCAATTACTTTATTATTTTTTTTGCTTTTCACCTCAATTTCTAATTCCCAAATTATATTAGGTTTTGAAGATTTTGATGGAAATTCAACAAATCTAAATACAACAACTAATGTATCGGATTATAACTCAGGCGGTGGTACTGGAGGCGATGTCTTCGGTAGAGTTGATGGCCAAGTAGGTGGCACAGGTATGCCATTCGATGTGGCTGATGATACAACTGTAGATGTTAGTGGTGCCCGAGCGGGTTCCGCATTCCCAAGTGATGAGTCTGGGATTGCTGGAGCCAATACAACTGCCTTTTTTGGACTTAACGATATGGATGGTATTGCAGTAAACAACGCCACTTGGACCTTTGAGGGTTGGGGAAGCTCTGTTCTTGACAACATTCAAATAGATATTGCCGCTATGGGTGATTTTGAGTCCTCATCCTCCGATGGATTTTTGATTGAAGCTTCTATAGATGGAGGTACATTTCAGGAAATTTTTCGTGCTGAAACTGATGAATCTGAATTTAAAACCTATCGTCCACTTGATGGTGGTTTTATATTTTCAGACGATGATCCGTTAGCCTTACATATTGATGGTAGTGCATCTGCATTTGGGTTTTTAGACAAATGCGAGGTATCTACAGGTAATTTTGATACTTACACTTCAAATTTATTAAATGGACAGACCGCATCTTCAATTAGCATTCGTTTGAGTTGGTCGGGAAGTCCAAGTGGATCTGAACCCATGGGTATTGATAATATAACTATTAATGGAAATTCTAGCGGAACACCCGACCTGATAATTTCTGAAATAATGTATAATCCTGCTAGTAGTGAAGATAATTGGGAATGGGTTGAAGTATACAATGCTGGTTCAGTAGATGCAAATATTTCAGGATACGTTTTGGACGATAATAACGGTTCGGCTCATACTGAAGCGAATATTACTTCGGGTATTATTCCAGCTGGAGCTTCTGCCATTCTTTATAATGCGGACGATATTTTAGCTGCAGATTTTATGGCAGCTTGGGGGACGGTTAATTTAATTCCTGTAGCTAACTGGGGAGTGATGTCTCTTAATAATAGCGGTGATACAGTTGGGCTTTGGGAAAACTTCGCTTCTTATTCTGGAGATAATGAATTGCAGAATAATGTATTGGACAACGTGGTTTTCGATGATAGTACGCCTTGGCCTTCCGATAATAATGCATCTTCCATATATCTTACTGATCTTACGATGAGTAATAACGATGGTGCCAATTGGGCTTTATCTTCAGATGGTGTGTCTACGCCTTTGTTTGATGCTTACACAAGTACTGCTGCTGGTGGAAATTCAGGAAACGATATTGGTTCTCCAGGAAGCATGTCTGTATCAGGACAGGTTATGCCGTTGCTAATTAGTGAAGTTACAGTAACGCCTACTGAAGGAGAGTTTATCGAAATTTATAATCCTAATTCAACGACTATTGACCTAACCAATATCTATATTACAGATGCTACATTTGCTGGTGGTAGTGCTTATTACTATAATATAGTAACTGGAGCCAACGCAGGGGGCGGAGGCTTTGGAGATTTCTTAGCGCGTTTTCCCAACGGAGCTAGTATTGATCCTAGTGAATATCAAATTATTGCTATAGCAGGATCTGAAAATTATACAACTACTTATGGTTCTACACCTACTTACGAGTTATTTGAAGATGGAAGTACGGCTGATGCAATTCCAGATATGCTTGAAGGATTAACGGGAAGTATAAACAATCAAGGAGGACTTACAAATAATGGGGAAGTGGCCATTTTATTTTATTGGGATGGAGAATCTGATTTAGTGACTGACCTTGATTATATAGTGTGGGGTGATAAAGCCGAAGCCGTTGATAAAACAGGGGTAAATATTGATGGTCCTGATTTAGACACTGATGCTTCAGCCTATTTAGATGATACTTCTATAATGAATCAAGAAGTAGTAGCCACTTCAGCGCATGCAAATGGAAACTCCTTTCAACGGAATGATCAAACCGAAGGTTCCGAAGTGAATACGGGAGGTAATGGCCCTGCTGGCGCTGACGAAACTTCGGAAGACCTAAGTTATACTTGGTGTTCTTCTCCAGTAACTACCGGGACTGTTAACGTATGTAGTCCTGTAGTGACCGAACTTTCTTTTATTCATGAAGTACAAGGAAGTGAACTCGAGGCTGCAATGGCTGGTATTACTGTACGTGTTGAGGCAGTTGTAGTGGGAGATTACCAAGCAGATGATCAGTTAAACGGGTTTTTTATTCAAGAAGAAGATGCAGATGCAGATACACATGATATGACTTCGGAAGGAATTTTTGTGTATTGTGATACCTGCCCAACAAATGTTTCAGTCGGTGATGTGGTTGAAGTTACAGGACTTGCAGTAGATTTCTTTGGAATGAGCCAAATTGATGTGTCTGGAGGTGGAGCTATTTCTATCTTAAGTAATGATAATATGCTTCCTACTCCTGCTTCTATTTCACTTCCTGCAATTACGGGAACTGATGAAGAAGGAACTTTGGAGAATGTAGAAGGGATGCTAATAACCTTTACTACCAATCTAGTAGTAAGTGAATATTTTGAATTAGCGCGCTATGGACAATTGGTATTGAGTGCAGATGAACGAGTTGACCAATTTACTGATGCAAATGAACCAAGCGTGGCTGGATATGCAACATTCCTTACACAATTAGAACAATCCAGAATTATTTTAGATGATGATACAAATATTCAGAATGATGCTACAAGTGTAGGGCCTGATGAGCCCTACTTTTGGCCACGACCCGGACTAAGTAATACTAACGTAATACGAGGTGGGGATTCTATTGATAACTTAACGGGTATTATGCACTGGTCTTTTTCAGGGCAAAGTGGTACCGATGCTTGGCGTATTCGTCCAGTTGAAGAAGCATTTACTTATGCTTTTACTCAAAATAATCAAAGGCAAGCCAACCCTGAGAATGTAGATGGTACATTAAAAGTGGCTAGCTTTAATGTGTTAAATTATTTTACCACTTTAAATTCGAGAGGAGCCAATTCTACAGTTGAATTGGAACGTCAACGAGCAAAGATTGCAGCCGCTATATGTAATATGAATGCCGATGTAGTTGGATTAATCGAAATTGAGAATAATGGACTTACAGCCCTAGATGACTTATTAAATGGGGTTAGCGGTATAAATGAAGTATGTTCAGATGCTAATTATGTAGCTGTAGATGCGGGAGTGATAGGAACTGATGAAATTACGGTGGCTTTTATTTACAATACTGATACTGTAAATTTAGAGGGTGATTTTGCCATTTTGGATAGTTCGGTAGACCCGCGTTTTAACGATAATAAAAATCGGCCTGCATTGGCACAAACTTTTAAACAGATCTCCAATAACGGTCTAATTACGGTAGTTGTAAACCATTTGAAATCAAAAGGGTCTTCATGCGATGATGTGGGAGATCCTAATACAAATGATGGTTCTGGAAATTGCAATGAAACAAGAACCCAAGCTGCTGCAGCTATGGTAGATTGGTTGGAAACTGATCCAACAGAAAGTGGAGATACAGACTTTTTGATTATCGGAGACTTGAACTCTTATAAAAATGAGACTCCCATAGATGCTATAAAATTGGGCGCTGATGATACCCCTGATACAGCAGATGATTATACAAACTTAATAGAAACCTACCAAGGGATAGAAGCTTATAGCTATGTATTTGATGGTCAGTTAGGCTATTTGGACTATGCTCTATCAAGTTCATCGCTAACACCAAAAATTAAAGGAACAACCGTTTGGCATATAAATGCCGATGAGGTGAACCTTTTCGATTATAACGATGCTATACAAGATGCGGGAGAAGCCTCTTTTGAAAGAGAGTCGAATGTACTGCCTATCTATGAACCAAATGCATTTCGTGCCTCAGACCACGATCCCGTCTTGATTGGGATTGATTTGGGCGGTGTACCTCCAACTATCGAATGTAGTGCCGATATTATCTTGGATAATAATACTGGGCAGTGTGGTGCCGTTGCTAATTTTTCTGATGCTACAGCTATCGATCCAGATGGTGATTTAGTTTCAATAGAACAGACGGGCGGTCCTATATCTGGGAGTATTTTTTCCGTAGGAACAACTGAAATTGAATTTACCGCAACCGATGTTGCTGGAAATACCGCAACGTGTGCCTTTAATGTTATTGTAAATGATACTGAACTTCCAATGGCGGTGTGTCAAGATGTTAGTCTTCAGTTGGATGCTTCTGGTATGGCTACCCTGACAGCTTTGGATGTGGACGGGGGTTCTACTGATAACTGTGGAATATCGTCATTGGAGGTTTCTAAAGATACTTTTACTTGTGCTGATATTGGAGCAAACACGGTGACTCTTACAGCAACTGATGCTAACGGAAATTTAAGCACTTGTACCGCTGAAGTAACAGTGATTGATGTTAGTGCTCCTGACATTAGCTGTCCTACAAATACTACAGTAACCGTAGCAGTTGATGAAGCTTATGAGCTTCCGGACTATTTTGCTACAGGTGCCGCTTCGGCAATAGATAACTGTACTGATCCTGTGACATTGGTTTCTCAATCACCAGCGGTTGGAGCAATGCTTTCTGGAGGTTTACATGTAATAACTTTAGTAGCAGAAGACAGCTTTGGAAATATGGAAAGTTGTGAATTTGAATTGACGATAGAAACAGAGTTGGGTACGGACAATTTCAGAACAGGTTTAGAAAGCATTACTTTATTTCCTAATCCTACAACAGCTGCAATTAGCATAAATAATCCTAAGCAATTACCATTGGAAAGTATAGCTATTTATGATATCTCTGGACGATTAATAACTGCCAGTAATCTAAAAGCTATGGGAACTCAAAAAGAAATCGATGTTCAAAATTTAGCCAGCGGAACATATTTGTTTGTAGTTACCGGAGAAGGAGGTCAATTGATTAAAAATGTAGTAAAAGAATAAGTCTTAACTAGTTTTACTGTAATATAAAACCTCTCTCGATTTGACTTTTGGGAGAGGTTTTTAATGCTTAAAAGTCCCCTCAAATTTTATCCCTTTCCAATTAAACATATATAAACAAAAGTTTGGGGTTTTGAGGTGTTTATGTTTGGTATTAAATCTGTCTCTTATACACATCTGACGCTG
>OJEO01000714.1_pt1 | contig 11045 bp, 7 predicted proteins | sample 1593621 | NCBI WGS metagenome assembly OJEO01 (sample SAMN05416875, study PRJEB24817) | seawater metagenome | isolation source: Sea water | place: Canada:Atlantic | collected 2013-11
ACGAGATGTAGAGAGGTCTCGTGGGCTCGGAGATGTGTATAAGAGACAGAGTTATAACTGTTTAACAAAACCGGGGAATTACGAGTTAGAACTGAGTAGTAAAGTCCCAAACAGCTATATCAAGTAAATATTAGATGATACAGCATCTATATTTTGCATTAAAAAACACCAAAACGAATGCACAAACATATCAGACAGCTAGGGACTGGCCTTATATTAAAGTTACCTTCCTTTACCAAATAAAACAATTTCAACCGTTCTTACTAAAATAAGTAAATCTAACAGGAAACTACGATGTTTAATATAATACAAATCATACTTCAGTTTTTCTAAAGAATCGGCCTCTGTAGCACCGTAAGGATATTTTAATTGCGCCCACCCCGTTAAACCCGGCTTAACATTATGACGTTCGTTATAATAAGGGATGTTTTTGATTAAGCTTTGCACAAATTGAGGACGCTCAGGTCTTGGTCCAACAAAGCCCATATTACCATGCAATACATTCCAAATTTGCGGCAGCTCATCAATACGATATTTACGTAAATACTGACCAACTTTTGTAATACGGTTATCGTTTTCGCTCGCCATTTGAGCACCGTGCTTTTCTGCATCTAAACGCATACTACGAAATTTAACCATATTAAAAGGTTCACCATCTAAGCCAACACGTTCTTGCTTATAAAATATTGGTGCATTAAAACCTTCTGTGATTTTCATACACAACGCAGTAATAAGCATAACTGGCCAAGTAAGTAACAACAGCACTAATGCCATACCTGCATTAAAGATCCAATCTAAAGTATTACGTAAATAATTATTAGAGGCAAAACCATTAGAATAAATCACCCAACTAGGGTAAATAAGGTTAACCGCGATCTGTCCAGTTTCACGCTCAATGAAGTCCAATATATCTATAATTTCAATACCACGAATCTTACACGCAAACAATTCATCTACAGGTAAGTTATTTCGACGTTCGTCATTAGCAACAACTATCTCATCAATGTCATGAGCTAAGGTATACTCAACTAATGATTCGTTAAGAGTAATACGAGTTTCACGTTTGATTCCATCAACAGAGTCTCCGTCCATGATAACAAAGCCATGTACAGTAAAATCCTGTCTGTCGACATCACGTCGCATACGTTTTTCTATAATTGATGCTCTTTGACCAGAGCCTAACACCAAAATATTGCGTTTACCAAAACCAAAAAAATCAATTTTAAAGGTAAAATAACGAAAGGAGCTAACGAGAAAAACACTAAGGAAAGAGGCAATTGCCAATAATTCTATCGGTAAATGATTTGGTCCATAAAAAGGATTGATGATAGTTGTGGCACAAAAGGCCACAGAAACACACATCAACATGCGGCGGAAAATTCCTCGGAAACTTTCTCTCAGTTTTGAGTTATACAACCCTAACGCTAAAGCACTTAATTGATTTAGTAATGCAAAAATAAAAGCATAGAATAGTAAAAAACTATCAAGCTCCATCTGAAAATCAACAATTTGATATATCCCGTTCAAATGAACAGCCAACAACAAAGCACCAACAAATAAAATTTGCTCTACAATAATTAAAGATTTAGTACCTGCTGATAAATCACGAAATTTCGAACTCGACATAACGAACTAGGTTCCCTTTAATTAAAACTTGCAAAAAAGCAATTTTATACCGACAAAAAGCAGCGATAATTCTAACAAAAAACGCAATAAAGTTAACGATTAATTTACACACATTAATTTACATTGCTAAAAGACAATAAAATACCATACAATTACACATCGTTTTCAAATCAAATTGTATTTAAAAAGGTGTAAATTATGGATAATCGCTTTGCTCGCACATTTAAAGTAGGTCTGTTACTACTAGCGACTTTTCTTTCAGGCTGTAGTTCACACAATACGTTACCTAGTGCAACTTTGCACCCTTCTAATACAGCCGATATAAATAGTTATAAGTATTTAATTGGCTCTGGCGATGTTCTTAATATTTTTGTTTGGCGAAACCCTGAAGTCTCCGGTTCATTTGTAGTACGTCCAGATGGCATGATTACCACCTCCTTAGTAGAAGATATCAAAGTCGCGGGTAAAACCCCCACAGAGTTAGCTCGCTCTATTGAAGAAATATTAGCTACATACCTACGAGACCCTATTGTTACGGTCACAGTTGAAAATTTTGTTGGTCCTTTTAGTGAGCAGATTCGCGTTATTGGTGAGGCTGCACAACCACTAGCCATTAATTATACTCAGCACATGACCTTGCTCGATGTTATGATTCAAGTTGGTGGTTTAACCGAATTTGCAGATGGAAACGATGCTGTACTCATACGTATTGAAAGTGGAGCACAACAGCAATATCAAGTAATGATAGATAAATTACTTAAAGAAGGAGAGATAAGTGCCAATGTTGATATGTTGCCGGGTGATATTATTATTATCCCTGAAGCTTGGTTTTAATATACCAAAGACTTAAAACATAATAATTTAGCGCACAATTAAAGGGTAATAATGCAAGATATATTTGAAGAGATAATTGATTATCTAAAAGGAATTTGGTTAAAACGTCGTTATATCATTATAGCAACTTGGCTTATTTGCCCTATTGGCTGGTATTTTGTCGCTGCTATGCCCCATGTTTATCAATCAGAAGCAAGAGTATATGTTGATACCCAATCTTTATTGCGGCCTTTATTAAAAGGTTTAACGGTTGAAACGAATCCTGATACCCAGATTCGTTTGATGGTAAAAACACTGTTAAGCCGTCCTAATTTAGAACGTATCTCGCGTATGACTGATTTAGATGTACAGGCTAGCACTCCTGCTCAATATGAAGAAATAATTAAAAACCTAAAAGATAACATCAAAATTTCAAGCGCTCGTCGAGAAAATATTTATACCTTGAGTATCGAAGACAAAGATCCTGAAACGGCGAAAAACATTGTTCGCTCAGCGTTGACTGTTTTTATTGAAAATACTTTAGGAGAAACACGAAGTGATTCAGATAGCGCCCAAAAATTTTTAAATACTCAAATTAAAGATTATGAAAATCGTCTGTTAAATGCAGAAGCTAGACTGACAAGTTTCAAACAAAAATATAGTGGGGTTTTACTAGACCAATACGGCGGCTATTATAATAAACTCAACACGAATAGAGAACTCCTTAAAACAATCGAATTAGAAATTTTAGAGAATAAAACCCGTCTCGATTCCGCTAAAAAGCAGCTGACACAATCCAGAGTTGAAGACTCTGGCAGTGATAATAAAATCAAAAATGAAAGCTCAATACAAACCACGTATGATGGCCGAATAAATGAATTAGAAATGCAACTGGATAGTTTAACGCTTCGTTATACCGACAAACACCCTGATGTGATTGAAACTAGCCGAAACTTAGACCATTTGAATAAATTACGTAGCGCTGAAATTGAAAAATACCTTGCGAATAATAATGAAATCGGCGGCCGTTTAAGTGCTAATCCGGTTATTCAAGAAGTACAAATTCAAGTTAATCAACTGGAGAACTTAATTGCCTCGCTTAACGTTAGAGCTAACGATTTTCGCCAGCGTATTATCGAACTTGAAAATAAAGTGCATACATTACCGGAAATTGAGGCTGAGTTAGTTGCACTAAACCGTGGCTATGATATCACTAAAGAAAAATATGAAGAGTTATTATCACGTAAAGAAACTGCGCAGCTAGCTCAACAAGCTGATGAAACTACAGATAAAATTCAATTTCGAGTCATTGATCCCCCTCGTAAAGCAACTAAACCATCTGGACCAAAGCGCTTTATTTTATTTGGTGTTGTCACTCTTTTAGGGCTTGGGGTTGGTACTGGTTTATCACTATTAATGAGTCAATTGAATCCTGTAGCAACCTCTACCGCTCAATTATCTAAAATTACTGGTGTACCTGTATTTGGTGTTATCTCTGCCAATGAGAACCTAGGGTTACAAAAATGGCATAAAAAGAAAACCTTAATTTTTATAGGCTCTAACCTGCTATTACTTTGCTTGTTATTATTATTTGTTAGTTACTTTATATTTCCTGACATTATCCAAGCACCATTAAAGAGGATCTTTTAGCCATGAGTACCATTGAAAAAGCCTTGGCTAAGCAAAAATTAGCCCAGCATGAAAAACTCGAAAGCCCTTCTGAAGTTGAAAATAATGTTCAAGAAATTAGTAGCACTCCTGTGCCTATAGCAACAGAACAAATAAGCCATAATAAAGATAAAATAATATTAAATGGTGATAGATTAAATGAACGTGGCTTTATTTATAGCCCAGATAGCGCTCATCATATTCAAGAAGAATTTCGTCATATCAAACGAAAGCTACTAAATAATGCTTTCGGTTTAGCGTCAAAGACTCTACATAACAGCAACTTAATTATGGTAACCAGCTCTCATTCTAATGAAGGCAAAACTTATGTAGCCATTAACTTGGCATTAAGTATCGCGCTTGAGCAGAATAAGACAGTACTCTTAATAGATGCCGATGTTCTAAGACCTAGTTTGCATAGAGAATTAGAATTTGAGAGTAAAAAAGGCTTACTTGAATACCTACTTGCTGAAGTATCATCGCTATCGGATATAATTTACAGTACTAACATTGATAACTTAAAGTTAGTCCCTGCCGGAAAACCACATCATTTAACTAATGAACTATTAGCCAGTGAACGCATGGAAAGTTTAGCTAAAGAATTAGCCGAACGTTACCCAGATAGAATTGTAATTTTTGATTGCCCACCAATTATTGGTGTAACAGAAACCCCGGTATTATCTGATCTTGTTGGCCAAGCCATTGTTGTTGTCGAAGAGTCAAAGACTAAAACTGAAGATGTTAAAACAGCGGTTAGTCAACTGAATAGTGACATTGCTTTAGGCTTAGTAATGAACAAAACCATTAGATCTAAAAAGGATATATATGGCTATTATGGATATGGCTATGGCAGAAAAAATCAGTAAGCCTCAACTACAATTGCATGTTTTTGCAATAATCGGCTTATTTTTATCAGCCAACTCCTTAGCAGGTGAATGGCAATTTGATCCTAGTTTAGGTCTTACCGAAACATATACTGATAATGTTGAATTGAATCAACTAAATAAACAATCAAGTTTAGTGAGTCAGTTAATTATTGGCGCTGATGCTAATTATAGCTCGAACAAATTGCAATTTTCATTTGCTGGCACAGAAACACTTGCTGGTTATAGTCATAATAGTGAACTTAATGATGACTATCAGACATTACACGCTGATACTTCATATTCACTTTGGCAAAACAAACTACAAGTCATTGCCAGCTCATCAATTACTAATGTCAGTCAAAACGATAGCAATAATAGTTTAGCTGACTTAGTAAGCGGAGATACCGTTCAGCAACGTAACCATTCTGCAGGTTTTCAGTTTAATACAGCTAATAGTGACTATTCCCTATTCTCTTCCCTCATTTATAACATAGTCGAGACGGAAGATAATATAGGCGAAAGTAATGGTTACACGGCGCTTATAAATAGTGTAAATGGTAATGCGGCTCGTTATGTTTTTTGGCAAGTAGATGGTTCTTTTTCTAATCGAGAAAATAATGGATTTACCAGTGAAAATTATCAATTAGAAACCAAAATAGGTGCTATAACCCCATATAAGCTGAATCCTTTTATTCGAATTTATAATGAAAGAGTCACCGGTACTGCAGCGGGAAGTAATCCTGAGGCTATTCCATCCTGGGGACCAGGTTTTCGCTATCAAGCAGCTAAGCATTTAATTATTGATGTATCATATAACTATATTAGAGACGAATCTCAAGCGAGTGACGACTACATTGCTGCTGATATAGATTGGCAACCCTCGTCTCGAACCTCTCTAAAAGCAGGATACTCTAAACGCTTTTTTGGTGACTCTTATGAGTTAGACTTTTTGCACCGAACTCGGCGATTAACCAATAGTATTTCATACCACGAAACCATTGAAGTTTTTGACCGTAATAATTTTCAACAAGAAAGTAATAATGTTTGGTGTCCAATTACTGCTGTTGGCATTGACGATTGTTTACCGTTAGGTGAAACCCCTAGTGACACTACTGGCTATATAAGTGTACCTGTGAGCTCGCTTGAACCAGTTGAAGATAATGCATATTCGTTAAATAAGCGCTTAGCTTGGACATCAACGTTAGCCTTAGCACGCACTACTTTTACCTTAAATTTGTCGAACCGCGATAAAGAAAGCTTAAGCTCCGGTATTATTGATAATTATTTCGCCAGCCGTTTCACCATTACACGTCGTATGAGTGCGAGAAGTGACATTACTGTCTATATTGACTATAACAAGAATGTTTTTGATAAAGATAGTCCTGAAGGACCTAGGCAAGAAGATATTTATAAAACACTATCCACTACTTACAATAGAAGTCTTGCATCATCACTAAATGCTTTTTTAACGCTGCAATATCTTGATAGACAATCAAATTTCGAGCGTTTTACTTACACAGAAGCACGTGCTTCCATTAATTTAACAAAAGATTTCTAACATATGTATGAAAGTTACTATGGTTTTAGTGAACGACCTTTTCAATTAAGCCCTGATCCACGTTTCTTCTTTGCAACTAACCATCATCAACGTGCTTTATCTTATTTACAATATGGTTTAGACCAAGGCGAAGGCTTTATAGTTATTACCGGACCTATCGGCACAGGTAAAACAACAATAGCTCGTAATTTATTAGCCAATATTGCCGATGAAAATATTGTCGCGGCACAATTAGTTACGACTAAATTAACACCCAATGAGTTACTTGATCTCGTTGCCGCTGAATTTAAAATATCAATAACTGGTGATAGTAAATCGGATGTCCTGCAAGGGATAGAAAAATTCTTAATCAATTTAAATAAACAAGGCAAACGTGCCTTATTATTGGTCGATGAGGCTCAAAATCTCCCAGTTGAAACCGTTGAAGAGCTGCGCATGCTCTCAAACTTCCAGCTCGATAATAAACCACTTATTCAAAGTTTTTTATTGGGCCAAGAAGAGTTAAAAGCAATTATCTCAGCACCTGATATGGAGCAATTTAGACAGCGTATAATTGCATCGGCTCACCTAAAACCACTGAATGTTGAAGAAGTTAAAAACTATATTAATCATAGATTAGCGCAAGCTAATTGTAATAAGGAGACTTTATTTTCAGATGAAGCATTTCAACTTATTTTTGAAAAAACACTTGGGGTACCGAGAAAAATAAATATCTTTGTTGACCGCTTATTATTATTTGGTTTTCTTGAAGAATTAACTCATATTGACTGTAATGCCATCAATGAAGTTGCCGAGGAAATGTCTGTTGAGCTTACCGGATCATTAAGTGGAAATACCCATGAAGTCGAGAATAGTCCTCAACCCTTAGTAATAAACTCAACAGAGCATGTTGAAAATATAAAAAATGTTCTACGTGAAGTGGAAGAAATATTAGAAAGCTCAATTCAACAGAAAGTTAAAATGACGCGCTATATTGATAAGCTTTTAAAACAAAAGAATCGTGAATTTGCTGAATTACAAAGTAAAACTACTGAGAGTGAATAACTGTCAGTAGTTTTGTAGTTTTGTAGTTTTGTAGTTTTGTAGTTTTGTAGTTTTGTAGTTAAACGTTAACCCCAATCCTATATTTTTCAATCAAAGAATAAAGCGTCGGTCTGGTTATACCTAATAACTCCGACGTTTTTGACATATTCCCATCGGTAAGCGCATAGGCTTTTTGAATTGCTATAGTTTCGGCCTGTTCACGCACAGTACGTAAATTTAATGACAATTCATACTCAGCATTTTCTTTATCGAAAAATCCCAAATCAAAAGCAGTTACTTGAGTACTAGTGCTCATAATAACTGACGATTTCACTTTGTTCTGTAACTCTCGAATGTTTCCAGCCCACCTATGGTGACGTAAACCATATAATGCATCATCTGAAAATGACTTAGCATTTCGTTTATATTCAGCGGCATACTGCTGTAAAAAGAAATTAGCTAAAATAAGTACATCTTCATCACGATCACGCAATGGTGGGATATTTAATGTAATTTCGGTAATACGATAAAAAAGATCTTCGCGGAAGGATTTTTCTGAAACCATCACTTCTAAGTTTTGGTTTGTCGCACAGATAACACGGACATCAACAGGTATCTCTTTTCGCCCACCTAGGCGCTCTATTACTTTTTCTTGTAAAAATCTTAGTAATTTAGCTTGCAAGTGATAAGGCATATCACCGATTTCATCTAAAAATAAGGTTCCACCTTGGGCACACTCTATTTTCCCTAAAGTCGTTTTATGTGCTCCTGTAAAAGCACCTTTTTCAAAACCAAATAACTCACTTTCCAATAAGTTTTCTGGAATTGAAGCACAGTTAATCGCGATAAAAGGCTTATCACTACGATCACTCACTTTATGAATTGCTTTAGCCGTGACTTCTTTACCGGTTCCACTTTCACCAAGGAGTAACGCTGTAATCTCTGTAGGAGCAATACGCTGCACCATAAGGCGCAATCTATCAATACTTTCACTACTACCTATAATACCCGTGTCACAGCCTACAATAGACTTCATGCTACGGTTATCTGTCTCTAATGTCGCCAAACTAAAAGCGCGAGATACAATAACATTAATAACATCCGCATCGACTGGTTTTTGGTAAAAGTCATAAGCGCCCATTTCGATGGCTTTTAAAGCATGGGTTCTGTCATCGTTACCAGTAATAACAATCACTTTAGTATGTGGAGAAATTTCCAATATTTCTTTTAGTGCCGCTAAACCCTCACTAGCATTAGCAGCATCAGGCGGTAAGCCTAAGTCTAGCGTAACCACTTTAGGTTCGTGACGACGCACAGCTGCAATTGCACTTTCACGGGTATCAGCGAGCACAACTTCGTAGTCAGCTAAACTCCATTTAAGCTGCTTTTGAATACCTAAATCATCATCAACAATTAATAACTTTTCCATAACAAAGCCACATCCTTTCTTTTTATTCTTCTCTAATCATTATTATCACAAGGAATCACAAGTGTAAAAATACTACCTTCATCTTCAAAGCTAGTCACTTGCATAGTGCCACCAATACTTTCAACAAATTGCTTAGCTTCGTATACGCCAATACCCATGCCCGCATTGCCTTTAGTGGTATCAAATGGTTTAAACAAGCGATTTTTAATAAAGTCCATTGACATACCACAACCATTATCAACAATAGCGAGATGTAAATTGTTGCTTATCTTTTCCGCACTTATTTTAACCCAGCCACTTTCATTTGTCGCTTCTTGTGCGTTCTGTAATAGGTGATTTAATACGGAGAAAAGTGTCTCCTCATCAATTGAAATCACACTATCAATGGCCAGTTGCACGCTAATATGCGGTAATTGTACATTGCGCTGTTCAACAACCCGCTGAATAAGCGTTTGTACATCTACAGTTTTTTTCTTTGACTCAACCACCTGCTTATTGCGTAACTGTGCTAAAACTTTATCAAGTCGCCCTGTCGCTGAATCTATAGTTTCAAAAACATCATCAATAAAAGCCGGGTTGTCTCTATGACGTTTAGCATTACTATTAATCAACGCCAGCTGTGCCTGAATATTTTTTAAATCATGTACTAAAAAGGCAGACATGCGGTTAAAAGCATCGAACTGCTTAGATTCAGCCAAACTCTCATTGGCTTCGTTCAGTGATAAATAGTTACTAAGTTGTTTAGAGATAGAAAAAAGTAAATCCCGATCTTCCCAATTTAATACCCCTTGCTCTTCTGGGAGTGCCAACAAGAAAAATCCGTAAACTGATTTATTCATAAAAATAGGAATGATGATATCAATATTTTTTTGCTCACATGCTCGAGCATCTAATACTAAACCAGGGTAGCTTTCCTCAACCATAGCCAACTCTCGAATATCAATAATCCAACCGTGTTGTTGACAAAATTGATCGACAGCGACTAAAAAATGTAATTCATTTTGCTCGAGTTTGAAATTTTGCTGGTAAAGGGGTTGGTACTGACTCGGCGAGAGCTTTTTAATCAACGCACCTTGGTGGATATTCAGTGATGAACAAATGATATGAGTCGCAGTGTGATAGCAATCATCATTTTCGCCAATTTCGAGTTGTTCAATTGATTTGAGCCATTCAACACGATAATCATATTTATTCGCAAAGAAATGTTTGGTAATAAATACCTGAACCTCTCTCCGTAATCTCTCGGTTATCAATAAGGCTGCTAAAACGCTGCCACCTAAAATAATAAAAGCAATGCTTATCACATCTCCCCAAGCACCACCAAAGTAGTTAATGGCATAACCAGCAATAGCCAATAAGAGTAAATAAAACCCCGAAATGAGTAGCATAGAGCTATAAAAGACCACTTCACGGGAAACAAAAACATCTACCGACCAGTCTTTAATTCGCCGAGTACTTACTAATATAAATGGCATACCTATGGCAGCAATAAATCCACGAGCATGCCAGTAAGAGAAGTCTAATTGGTTAACCATAGCCGCCTGTGCAAACAGCACAAAGTCAAAAACAGTCGCCATGCCTAAGGCAATAATTAATGACCAAATAGCCCATTTAACTTTAACATCGGCATTTCGGTATAACTGTTCAAGTAATACCAGTAACCAAAGGTTAAGCAATAAAAATAATGAAAATAGGAACTTTATACTATCAGGTAAAAATAATGCAGCTCCCCAACACAGTACAGATAAGCCACTGAATATTTGTAAGTATTGTTTAACTTTGGGATGTGCGATGAGCTCTTTTAGCGTTGTGATATTTGCTTGTGTGCAAATAATCAGTATTGACCAAGCAGCGATCTTAAAGGTTTCTATTGCCAAAACAATGAGCAATGAAAACTCTTGTTTGGGTTGCAATGCAGCAGTCAGAGAGGAAGAAAAAACCAGAAACGCTGCGAGTAATACTAAACCGCCTGCTAGGGTTTTATTACGTGCAGCTAAAAGTAATAATATAAACACCTGTCTCTTATACACATCTGACGCTGCCGACGACTCCTTACGTGTAG
>OJEO01000716.1_pt1 | contig 11016 bp, 10 predicted proteins | sample 1593621 | NCBI WGS metagenome assembly OJEO01 (sample SAMN05416875, study PRJEB24817) | seawater metagenome | isolation source: Sea water | place: Canada:Atlantic | collected 2013-11
TCTACACGTAAGGAGTCGTCGGCAGCGTCAGATGTGTATAAGAGACAGGTGCTATATTTGTAGGTATAGGAGGTACATTTCTTATACTATTTCTTTTAAAATGGACACACGTGTTGACTTTTTAGAAATCTAAAGAAAAACTGCTAGCGATAAATTAAAACAAAACCAAAAATGATAACCGAAAATTTAGCAAAGCAAATAGCGTTTATTAAAGAAATAGATAAAATAAAATACATTCAAAGGCGGACAAAACTCTTTAATAGCGACCGACGTGAAAACGATGCAGAGCATAGTTGGCATTTAGCCATGATGGCGATTATTTTAAGTGAACATTCCGATGAGGATATTGACATATTAAAGGTAATTAAAATGGTTCTAATCCACGATATTGTTGAAATTGATGCTGGTGATACTTTTATATACGATTCTACTAAAAATCACGAAAATACCGCAGAAGAAAAAAAATGTGCGGAACGTATTTTTGGAATGCTTCCCGTAACACAAGCGGAAGAATATATTCAAATCTGGACAGAGTTTGAAGAAGGTATTTCTAATGAAGCTAAATTTGCAAAATCAATGGATAGACTTGAGCCTTTATTACAAAATGCTTCAAATAACGGCGGAACGTGGAGAGAATTTGGAGTAAAATATGAAACCGTTTATGGAAAACAAAAGACAATAAAAAAGGGGTCTACAACACTATGGAATTATGCTAAAAATCTTTTAGAGGACAGTGTTGACAAAGGAATTTTAGAAAAATAGATATTATTAATACCAGCCTGTTCCATGGAGAGTACTAATCCAACACGCTAAAAATAAAAAAAGTCTAGAGCGCGATACAATGGGACTATAAAAACGTTGTAAAAGAAAAGGCGAATTAATACAATTAAAGTAGTATGACAACAACTCCCAAACACAATGAGAGAATAGCAACCATGACGTTTGCATCGGTTTATCCGCACTATAGTACCAAAGTGGAACGTAAAGGCAGAACAAAAAAAGAGCTACACCAAGTAATAGAGTGGTTGACGGGTTTTGATGGACAGGATCTGCAAAAAATGATCAACGAAAAAGCCACCTTTAAAACCTTCTTTGAAAAAGCAACCCTAAACCCAAATGCTCCTAAAATAACTGGTGTTATTTGTGGCTATAGAATTGAAGAAATTGAAAACCCACTCACCAAACAAGTCCGGTATCTAGACAAACTAGTTGACGAATTAGCAAAAGGTAAAAAGATGGACAAGATTTTGCGAGAAGGATAACAAAGCTTATTTCTCAGCATATTTCTTAGCAATAGCATCTACACAATTAATCCCATCGATGGCGGCAGAGATAATGCCACCTGCATACCCGGCTCCTTCTCCACAGGGATAGAGTCCTTTTACCTCCACATGTTCTAAAGTCTCAGGATTCCGGGGAATAGAAACGGGAGAAGACGTTCGGCTTTCTGGGGCATGCAAAACCGCTTCATTGGTGTAATACCCTTTCATTTTTTTACCAAACGAAACAAAGGCTTTTCGCAATCTTTTGGCGATCAAGGGGGGTAAAACAAGATTGAGGTCTGCTGCTACAATTCCGGGCAAATAAGATGTCTTCGGAAAATTGATAGACAAGCGTCGTTCCACAAAATCGATCATACGCTGTGCAGGTACTTGCTGCGTTTTTCCGGCAGCTTCCCAGCAAGATTTTTCAACAGCTTTTTGAAAATTCAAACAAACAAAAGGATCCTCTGGAGTATAGTTTGGAAGATCCTTAGGAACTACGCTAACCACAATCCCTGAGTTAGCATACGGGTTATTGCGTTTACTAGGGCTCCATCCGTTTGTAACCACCTCATCCTGATTCGTTGCACAAGGGGCAATAATTCCCCCTGGGCACATACAAAACGAATACACGCCTAAACCATCTACCTGCTCAACTAGCGCATAAGAAGCGGGCGGTAAATACGGATTATTGCTGTCTCCATGATATTGAATGTGATCTATTAATTCCTGCGGATGCTCCACGCGAACGCCTAAAGCAAAAGGCTTGGCTTCAATTTTAATTTGTTTGCGGTGCAATAAATAAAAAATATCCCGGGCGGAGTGCCCTGTGGAAAGCACTACATCATCAAAAGAATGCCAGTTTGTGTCATTAATTTGAAGTCCGGTTATCTTATTTTCTTGTAGTTTTAAATCGGTTAGCTTGGAATTAAAATGAACCTCTCCTCCATATTCTAGAATAGCTTCGCGCATGGAAGTTATAATTTTAGGTAATTTATTGGTGCCAATATGTGGATGTGCATCCACCAAAATATCAGGATCTGCCCCAAAGTGAACAAACCATTCCATCGCTTTTAGAACGTTTCCCTTTTTTTTAGAGCGCGTGTATAGTTTTCCATCAGAATACGTACCTGCCCCACCTTCACCAAAGCAATAATTAGACTCCGAATTTACGGTTTGCTCCTTATTTATTTTTGCTAAATCGCGTCGTCTAGAGCGCACATCTTTTCCACGTTCAAAAACAATGGGTTTTATTCCCGCCTCAAGGGCTCGCAAGGCAGCATACAAACCTGCTGGACCTGCGCCAATGATCGCAATTTGTCTCTGTTGGAAAACTTTTTGGGGTATAAAAGCAGGGATATGTTCACGCGTATCTAAATGTTGCCATAATTCAATTTGAAGATTGAGCTTTACTGCTTTATTTCTAGCATCTATGGAACGTTTCCTGATACGCCAATCTTTAATTTCACTCTTCCGCAGCTTTGCTTTTTCAAGTGCTAACTCCAGCAAGTAAGCTTCGTCATCTTGTTGCCGTGGCAAGACCCTTATTTGTACCAATACGCTCATATAGCTTCAAAAATACTTTAAAATGGTAAGTTTTAGCGTTCTATTTCAATTGGTGTTTCAACCAAAAACAAGGTTTTATTTCCGTTTTTAGGCTTTCATATTTTCAAATACTTCTTTGGAAAGGTATGCGATTGCCAATATATATGCAGCTGAGTTATTTCCAAATTTAATTATAACCGTCAAAACTTCTAGCTTCACACATGAATTGTTCTTTTAAAATAAACAGATCAAAATAACTTACTTAATTCAGTAAAAAAACCGCTAGTCTATTCCCGTTCACATAACACGCCCCAAATGGTAATCGCTTGTTGGGCGGTATTTACTTTAACTGTGTTTTCATTCACTAATTCTACCTCTTCGGGATTGTTGTATTGGGCGTCAAAAAGTGCAGTGGCATCAAAACCATTGTTTAAAAACTGAAGGGTTTTCCAATTGCCTTCGCCATTGTACGTACCTTCTTCAGAACGTACAATGGGCTTATCGTTGCTTTCTGGTTGGGGAATACTTTTAAAATTCAACTGGAAAGTGTTATTTTTAAAAAGAATCAACGAAATAGCGGCTACGCCATTGCCTAAACTTTTAAAAGCGACCGTTTGCTCGGTGCCGAGTTTTACTTTAGCTACCTTTCTCTTGCTACCGCAAGAAGTCACTAAAACTGCAAGGAGTACAATGGTTATAATTTTGTGCATGTTTTATCGTATTAATTTTTTGTACTTAATACGTTTTGGCATCACATCGCCACCCAAACGTTTCTTTTTATTTTCTTCGTAATCGCTAAAGCCACCTTCAAAGAAATAAACTTCACTATTCCCTTCAAACGCTAAGATATGTGTACAAACACGATCTAAGAACCAACGGTCGTGAGAGATCACTACTGCACAGCCAGCAAAGTTTTCGAGTCCTTCTTCTAAAGCTCGCAAAGTGTTTACATCTAGATCGTTTGTTGGCTCATCCAGTAAGAGTACGTTTCCTTCTTCTTTCAGTGTCATCGCTAAATGCAAGCGGTTACGTTCCCCACCAGATAGTTTGGAAACGGTCTTGTTTTGTTCGCTACCGCTAAAGTTAAAACGGCTCAAATACGCACGGCTGTTAACTTGTTTGCCGCCCATCATTACGAGTTCTTGTCCGTCACTAAAGTTTTGCCAGATGCTCTTTTCAGGATCGATATTGGAGTGTGATTGATCTACATATGCAATCTTTGCGGTTTCCCCTACTTCAAAAGAACCTTTGTCAGGCTCAATTTCATCCATAATCATTTTAAAGATCGTAGTTTTACCAGCACCGTTAGGACCAATAATTCCTACAATCCCAGCTTGCGGTAATTTGAAGTTAAGATCGTGATACAATAATTTATCATCAAATGCTTTTGAGACTCCTTTAGCTTCAATCACATTAGTACCCAAACGAGGACCATTCGGGATGTAAATTTCCAGTTTGTCTTCCAGTTTGTTTTGATCTTGGCTCATCAACTTATCATAGTTGTTCAAACGCGCTTTTTGTTTAGATTGACGTCCTTTCGGAGCCATCTTTACCCATTCTAGTTCGCGTTCTAGTGTTTTTTGGCGTTTGCTGGCTTGTTTCTGCTCTTGCGCCATACGCTTCGACTTTTGGTCTAACCATGAAGAATAATTTCCTTTCCATGGAATACCTTCACCACGGTCTAATTCTAATATCCACCCAGCTACGTTATCTAAAAAGTATCTATCGTGTGTTACGGCGATTACGGTTCCTTTGTATTGTGCCAAATGGTGCTCTAACCAATGTACACTTTCGGCATCCAAGTGGTTAGTTGGCTCATCAAGCAATAACACGTCTGGCTCTTGTAATAATAAACGACATAAAGCAACTCGACGACGTTCCCCTCCAGAGAGGACGCCTATCTTTTTGTCTTTTTCAGGTGTACGCAGGGCATCCATTGCTATCTCGAGTTTGGTATCTAACTCCCACGCATTGGTAGCATCAATTTTATCTTGTAGTTTAGCCTGTTTGTCCATGAGCTCCTGCATTTTATCAGCATCTTCATAGACTTCTGGCAAGCCGAACATATCGTTTATCTTGTTGTATTCATCTAAAACATCAACCACTTCCTTAACGCCTTCTTTAACTACTTCCATCACGGTTTTGTCTTCGTCTAATTCTGGTTCCTGCTCTAGCATTCCCACACTGTAATTAGGGGCAAAAACAACATCACCTTGATAATTTTGCTCTTTACCCGCGATGATTTTCAGTAACGTAGATTTACCACTTCCGTTTAATCCTAAAATACCGATCTTGGCACCGTAGAAAAAGCTTAAATAAATGTTTTTAAGTACCGGTGTCTGTGCGCTTGGAAACGTCTTGGTTAGACCGGACATGGAGAAAATTACTTTTTTATCGTCAGACATAAAAAATTTATTTTTATTTCCGCAAAGGCGGAAATCTTAGTTTATATTAGTATTTGATGTCAGAGGCTTCGATACGTTTCTTGTTCCTCGAAACACTCAGCCACCTTTGGTTTGTTATTAATGTAATGGCACTACTATTTGTATAGGCCTAATAATCGTAATATTATCACGAGTTGTCCTGTATGGTAAGCTGTATGTTCTATTACCAATAACAGTTCTCGCATCAAGGTTTGATTTTTCCCTGTGGGGACTACTGCTATAAGAGATTTCTGTTCTATTAGTTGCTCTAATCGACTTCTATCATTCAGGTAGTCTTTTTTTAGTTGCTGCCAACTGGCTTCACTTTCTGGTGCTTGTTGTTTTGGCCAATAATCATTCGGCCAATTAGGGGTTGTATAATCTTCAGAAATACAATATTCCAGTATATCCTTTTGTGCATACGTAATATGGTAAAATAACTCATATAATGAATATGGTAACTTATAGGGTCGCTCCCCTACTTTATCAAAGGTGATTTCTGAAAGTAAGTTAGAAATAGGCATAAACGCCTCGCCCCCGTTTAGGTGCTTTTGTAAAAGCATTTTTGTGCTGTTTTCCAAACTCATGACCATACTCTTTATTATACTCTTCCTTTTAGGGCATTAAATACCCAAGCAATAGCAAAAAAGCCAATTCCCACAGCTGCGAAGCCCCAGCCAGCGACATCATCGTAACGAAATGCCCCTAAGGCAATAAGTGCTACGCCTACTACAATCATTATAAAAGTGGCCCAAGCCAATACGGTGTTTTTATTCATCATAGGTGTTTCATTCTTATACGTGTTTAGTAGTATAGTTTATCAAAATATTAAATACAACCAAGACACAAAGTTGCTGTAACTTATTCGCAAAGACAAATATCGGGAATAAAATAGAGATTTGCCGTACCAAAATGTCATAGTTTCGTATTTTTGGGGAAATTGCAATGACAACTATGGACATGACCTTTAATAAAAACGAAGACCACAACAAACTATCAGTTTCTGACCTTAAAAAGAGACTTGCCAAAGTTAAATTAGGTGGTGGTGAAAAAAGAATAGAAAAACATCACGCAAAAGGAAAAATGACTGCTAGAGAGCGTGTTGATTACCTACTCGACTCGAAAAAACCTAGTATTGAAATCGGTGCGTTTGCCGGCGACGGAATGTACGAAGAGCACGGCGGTTGCCCAAGTGGTGGTGTTGTTGTTAAAATTGGTTATGTAAAAGGCAAACAATGTATCGTAGTTGCAAACGATGCCACGGTAAAAGCAGGAGCTTGGTTTCCGATTACCGCTAAAAAGAATTTGCGCGCACAGGAAATTTCCATCGAAAACAATCTACCTATTATTTATTTGGTAGATAGTGCTGGGGTATACTTACCCATGCAAGATGAAATTTTTCCTGATAAGGAGCACTTCGGAAGAATATTTAGAAATAACGCTGTGATGAGTAGTATGGGGATTACCCAAATTGCTGCCGTGATGGGAAGTTGTGTTGCCGGAGGTGCCTATTTACCAATTATGAGTGACGAAGCGTTAATAGTTGACAAAACTGGAAGTATCTTTCTCGCTGGAAGCTATCTAGTAAAAGCAGCCATTGGTGAAAGCATTGAAAATGAAGATTTAGGAGGCGCTACTACTCATTGTGAAGTAAGCGGCGTAACCGATTATAAAGCGGAAGATGATAAAGATGCGTTGAACAAAATACAAAATATTGTTTCAAAAATAGGCGATTTTGATAAAGCCGGTTTTAATAGAGACAAAGCTGCCAAACCAAAAGAAGACCCTAAAGAGATTTATGGAATACTTCCAAAATCACGTACCGAGCAATATGATATGCGTGAAATCATCAAGCGTTTGGTTGATGATAGCGACTTTGAGGAATACAAAAAAGGCTACGGTCAGACTATTTTAACGGGATACGCTCGCATTGATGGTTGGGCCGTTGGAATTGTAGCCAATCAGCGAAAATTAGTAAAAACTACAAAGGCAAAAACCAAACCTAGCGAAATGCAGTTTGGTGGTGTCATTTACAGTGATAGTGCTGATAAAGCCACGCGTTTTATTGCCAACTGTAACCAAAAGAAGATCCCATTGGTATTTTTACAGGATGTTACCGGGTTTATGGTAGGTAGTAAAAGTGAACATGGTGGTATTATAAAAGATGGTGCCAAAATGGTGAATGCTGTGAGTAATAGTGTGGTGCCAAAATTCACCATTGTTATTGGAAACAGTTATGGAGCCGGTAATTATGCTATGTGTGGAAAAGCCTACGACCCACGATTAATTGCTGCTTGGCCAAGTGCCGAATTAGCCGTAATGAGTGGAAATAGTGCTGCTAAAGTATTATTACAGATTGAAACTGCTTCGCTAAAAAAGAAAGGGGAAAAAATCACACCAGAAGTAGAGAAAGAATTGTTCGATAAAATCAAGAAAAGCTATGACGAGCAGATTTCACCGTATTATGCTGCTGCTAGAATATGGACAGATGCCGTAATTGACCCATTGGATACCCGAAAATGGATTTCCATGGGGATTGAAGCTGCTGACCACGCTCCTATTGAGAAAAAATTTAATATGGGCGTTTTACAGGTGTAATTTTATGAAAAACACAGTTTATCTTGTAATTATCACTATCGTTTTTATTTCTTGTGCTCCCAAGCACCAAGGTGTAATGCCGTATACAGTTACTGCCCCGCTCACACTTAAGGATTCTTCATTTATAAAAAAATATAAAAGAATTGTTTTTGGAAACACCGACGCTAAAACACCGAATAACAGTAAGTTAATAAATTGGGCTGCCCCAATTTATATATATTTTGATAAAACAGTACCAGAAAAACACTCAGAACAATTAATGAGTTTTGCAGAAGACCTATCAAAAGATATTGATTCCTTAAGCATTTCAAGAGTATGGGATAAAAGTGCTTCAAACTATCTTGTATACTATTTAAATGATGACAATAGCATTGATTATCAACCCAAGATTAAAAGTAAATATGTTGGAGGCTATATAAAATGGGGTTCAGACTGTATAATTGATAACGGTTACCTAAGAGTAGATACAAGAAATAAAATGCCGAAACAAATGCTCTTGTTACATGCTAAAGTTCATTTCTATCGTTCACTAGGGTATTTCCAAACTATCGATGATGAAACACATGTAATTGATTATTTAAATAGTGCATTCGCTAATAAAAAAGTGTTATCACAATTTGATAAAGATGTTGTTAAATATCATTACTCAGTTAATGTAGGTAGAGGAATGACTAAAAAAATGTTCGAAACCATTCAAAATATGAAAACCAACGTTTTGGAAAAACATCCCAAAACCAAAATAAAAATCAGGCATGAGTATGATGACAATTAAAAAAAGATAATTCTCACCATTTTTTAATGTATCAAATTACTTATAACTTTTTACCAACCTGATAAACTCAGCTCGGTAGCCTTCATCATCAGTACCTCTACCAGCTTCTGCTAAACGAACAACTTCTTCCCTACTTGTGGTTTCAATAAATTCTGAATCGCGTAGTTGCTGTCCAAATAATGCCACAGCTGCAGAAAACTGAAAATCGATTGACGAGTTTTCAATATCAGCATTACTATCTTTCAACGTCTTGACAATTAATTTACTTTTATCACCATCAGGTTCTTTGTAACGGAATTTCACAGTGAGCAACTCATCTGTATTAGATGTATTGTTGGTGTTGGTGTATTTTAAATCGTCAATATCTTTTAGGTAATCACTTTTTACTCCTACCGGAATCAATTCATATAAAGCTGTTACCGTGTGACCGCTTCCTAATTCACCGGCATCTTTAGTGTCGTCATTAAAGTCTTCGTCGTTTAATAGTCTATTTTCATACCCGATTAATCGATAGGCTTGCACTTTATTCGGATTGAATTCTACTTGTAATTTTACATCTTTCGCAATAGTATATATTGTTCCGAAGAACTCTGTTCCCAACACTTTTTTGGCTTCTTGCATAGTATCGATATACGCATGATTTCCGTTGCCTTTATCGGCCAAGGTTTCCATTTTAGAATCTTTGTAGTTTCCCATTCCGAAACCAAGACACGTTAAAAACACACCGCTTTCACGCTTTTCTTCAATTAAATCTTCCATTGCTCTGTCGCTAGAGGCACCTACATTAAAATCACCATCGGTAGCAAGAATAACACGATTATTACCATCTTTTATGAAATTTTCTTCCGCTATTTTGTACGCTAATTTTATTCCTTCGCCTCCTGCTGTCGACCCACCTGCGCTTAGATTATCAATAGCTTGCATTATTTTTTCTTTGTTGTTTCCGCTAGTTGGTTCTAACACTGTTCCTGCAGCTCCTGCATAGACGACGATACTCACTTTGTCTTCTTCGCGGAGTTGTTCGACCAATACGCCTAAGGCAGATTTTAGCAATCCTAATTTGTTTTCAGCATTCATAGAACCTGAAACATCCAATAAAAAGACCAAGTTACTCGCCGGTGTATTTTCGGTTGCAATATCTTTTCCTTTTAGACCTATTTTTACCAGTTTAGTGCTTGTATTCCAAGGAGAATTAGCTACTTCTGTAGTAATGGAAAAGGGCTCGTTACGTTTTGACTCTGGATAATCATAATTAAAGTAATTGATCATTTCTTCAATCTTTACAGCATCTTTCGGAATTTTCTGCCCATGATTGATCATCCGGCGGATATTACTATACCCAGCTTTATCCACATCGATAGAAAAAGTAGATAGCGGCGCAGTTACCACACTTTTAAAGATGTTTTCTTCAATTTTATCGTAGGACTCGTTATTGGAAACTTGATTGTTTACTGGATAAGAAGGTCTTGAAAAACGAAGATTTTTTGAAGCCACTCCTAATACCTCCATAGCTGCTGGCGGAATACTTTCATCTTCCACTACAACTATTTCTTCCAAAACAGCTGAAGGTTTCATCTGTACATTAATAGGCTTTTTGTTTCTTATTTGTTTCTCTATTGTTTCATAGCCAACATAGCTAAAAATCAATTTCTGTCCTATTTCAGCTTTTAATTCATACTTCCCGTCTAAATCCGTTTGTGTTCCGTTATTGGATCCCATTATAAGTACGTTAACTCCTGCCAAAGGAAAATTACTTTCATCGGTTACCGTTCCGGTCACGGTAATTTGTTGTGCTTGCAGAGTTAGCGTTGTAATCAACATACAAATTATAGTTGCAAATGTCTTCATAGCGTTCTGGTTTTAAGAGTAATTCGTTAATCTTAGTATTGTAATATCAAAAATGAAACCAAAGTTGAAAGTGCTATTAATTGATAACGACAAACTTTATGAAAAGTTTAAAATCCATATTCAATAAAATCGGGTACTTTTAATATTCAAACAAACCACAGAACCTTACCATTTAAGTTGCAAATACATGAACCTTGTTTACCAAAATCCCCTAGAAGAAAGCGACATACACCTTACTGATTTTAAGGGATCTCAAGGCCAAAAATTATTAAATGAGCCACATTTTTATAAAATTATATGGGCTCAAGAAAAAACATCGGGAATTACCATAGACGGCTGTCCAAGTGATTTACAAAAAAACCAAGTAATATTTTGCACCCCTTTAAATTATATCCATATCCCCAAAAATCAAAAAGGGCTTTTATCCATTATATTCAATAGGGAGTTTTATTGCATCCGAGACAATGACGAAGAAGTCTCTTGTAACGGTTTTTTGTTTTATGGCTCTTCTCATCCCATTACCATTACATCTGTCTCTTATACACATCTCCGAGCCCACGAGACCTCT
>OJEO01000717.1_pt1 | contig 10999 bp, 12 predicted proteins | sample 1593621 | NCBI WGS metagenome assembly OJEO01 (sample SAMN05416875, study PRJEB24817) | seawater metagenome | isolation source: Sea water | place: Canada:Atlantic | collected 2013-11
AGATCTACACGTAAGGAGTCGTCGGCAGCGTCAGATGTGTATAAGAGACAGTTTACACCGTGACCAGTTGTATAAACAATCATAGTTGAGGTTCCATACACAATATAACCGGCGGCGACTTGTCTGTTTCCAGGTTGCAGAAAATCATCAATTGTAACAGGAGAGCCAGAAGGAGTTACTCGTCTATAAATAGAAAAAATAGTTCCTACCGAAACATTTACATCGATGTTTGAAGAGCCATCCAAGGGATCAATTAAAACAACATATTTATTGTCGTTTTTTTCATTTCTCCCTTTAATGGTAATAAAATCGTCTTCCTCTTCACTGGCAATACCGCAAACAATTTCTCTGTTAGTCAGGGTGTTAATAAAAGCTTCATTAGCATACACATCTAGCTTTTGTTGGTCTTCCCCTTGTATATTTTGGTCGCCTGCTGTACCGAGAATATCGACTAATCCAGCTTTGTTTACTTCGTGGTTCACCACCTTTGCCGCCAAGCGAATGGAATTAATCAGTCGCGATAATTCGCCTGAAGAATACTTAAATTCCTCTTGATTTTCAATAATAAACTCGCCTAACGTTTTGTTCTTGTTTGCCATTTTTATCTTAATAGGTGGATTTTAGTCGCAAATATCGATATTTTTGTCCAAAGCGTATTTTAATTAAACCGAAAATAAGATGGATTTCAACATTCGCAAAAGCACAAAAGAAGACATGCCGGCCGTATTGCACTTGATAAAGGAGCTAGCAGATTATGAAAAAATGGAACATGAAGTAGAAATTACTTCAGAAGACCTCGTGAAAGAAGGTTTTGGAGAAGATCCTTTATTCGATTGTTTTATTGCAGAAAAGAACGATGGCGAAGTTGTGGGAATGGCTTTAATCTATTTTCGCTTTTCTACCTGGAAAGGAAAAACGCTTCACTTAGAAGATTTAATGGTGAAAAAAGAATACCGTGGCGAAGGGTTGGGAATTGCGTTGTATTCCGAAGTAATAAAATTTGGTGCTTCCCATGGTGTGAAACGGATAGAATGGATTGTACTCGATTGGAATAAAAACGCCATTAAGTTTTATGAAGATACAGGAGCTTCGCTTCAAAAACAGTGGTATACGGTACAAATGGACGAAGAAGGAATTAAAAACTTTGTTGAAAAACTGTAATCGGAATACCATGAATTGAAACATACTGTTCAATTCATTCAATCTGAAAATAGGCTTGAATTAAGAAAACGAACCCATGAAAATATTTAAGTTTGGAGGCGCATCGGTTAAAGATGCCCAAGGTGTTAAAAATGTAACAACCGTACTTAAAAAAACTGGAGAAAAAGATTTAGTTGTTGTTGTTTCGGCGATGGGAAAAATGACGAACGCACTCGAAGAAGTGGTCGCTGCTCATTTAGCTAAAAGTGACACCTTAAAAGACCATCTTCTAGCTATTGAAACATATCATTACAATATTTTAAAAGAGTTATTTCCAAATCAGGAACATGCTATTTATAAAGCTGTTTCAGGACTTTTAGACCAATTAAAAGGATTTTTGGTGTCGTCAAAATCTAAAAATCACGCGTTTGTTTATGATCAGGTAGTAAGCTATGGCGAGTTGATTTCAACAACCATTGTCTCTACCTATCTTTCCGAAGAACACATTAAAAATACTTGGCTGGATGTTCGGGGCTGTATTAAAACCGATGACAATTATCGTGACGCCAAAGTAGATTGGGAAGTGACCCAAAAACGAATTATCGATAAAGTAAGCCCAACGGGAATTACCATTACACAAGGTTTTTTAGGAGCAGAACACGAAAACAACTTTACTACCACACTGGGTAGGGAAGGGAGTGATTACACCGCAGCAATTTTTGCATATTGTTTAAATGGAGAGTCGGTAACTATCTGGAAGGATGTTCCAGGGGTATTGAATGCCGACCCAAGATATTTTAGTAAAACACAGTTGTTAAATAAAATTTCGTATCGAGAAGCGATTGAGCTTGCTTTTTACGGCGCTTCGGTAATTCACCCAAAAACATTGCAACCGTTACAGCGCAAAGAAATTCCGTTGTACGTAAAATCATTTTATAATCCCGAAGATGAAGGTACTTGCGTAGGAAAAAGTGTTACGTTAGATCCCCAAACTTCTTGTTTTATTTTGAAAAACAACTTAGTACTTATTTCACTATCGTCATTAGATTTTAGTTTTATGATGGAAGACAACATTGGTGATGTTTTTAAGTGGTTGCATCAATATAAAATGAAGGTGGAACTCATACAAAATTCGGCCATTAGTTTTTCGGTATGTATTGATAATAAGTTTAATACCCTTGATGAGCTGTTGGTAAAACTACGTGAAAAATTTAGGGTAAAATGGAATGAAGGGGTTACTCTGTACACGGTTAGACATTCCATTCCTTCAGAAATTAAAGCGTTAACTGAAAATAGAAACGTATTATTAAAGCAGGAAAGTAGAGATACCGTTCAGGTTATTGTGGAAAATTAGTTGATTTGCTTTCGCTATATTTGTGAAAGGTATCAATCTTACCAGATTCAAAATTAAAAATTCTATGGGATTAGTTAATGCTAAAGAAGTGGCCAAAGCCATAAATGTCGATAACCTCGGCTTTCTAGGCACCTTCATGGGCTGGTCCCTAATGAAAGTATTGAACATTTCTACTCTCAACAATATTTATGATCGCAACAAACATTTAAGCGACTTAGAATTTATAAATGCACTTTTGGAGGAATTTGAAATTAATTTTGAAATTCCTGAAGAAGATTTACGGCGAATTCCTAAAACGGGTCCGTTTATAACTATTTCCAACCATCCTTTAGGCGGAATAGACGGCATCTTATTATTGAAATTATTACTCGAACACCGACCGGATTTTAAAATTATCGCTAATTTTTTATTACATAGAATTGAACCCTTAAAGCCTTATGTGATGCCTGTAAATCCTTTTGAAGAGCGAAAGGATGTAAAATCAAGTGTTATGGGGTTTAAAAATGCGTTAACCCATTTACGAGAAGGACATCCTTTGGGTATTTTTCCTGCAGGGGAAGTTTCAACATATAGGGATGGTAAATTGGTTGTTGATAAACCTTGGGAGCCAGCCGCTATGAAATTGATTAAAAAGGCAGAGGTCCCGGTGGTTCCAATCTATTTTCATGCAAAAAACAGTAAGTTATTTTACAGAATGGCGAAACTGAATGATACGTTGCGAACCGCAAAACTACCTTCGGAATTGTTGACCCAAAAAGAGCGTGTTATTAAGGTGCGAATTGGGAATGCCATTTCGGTAAAAGATCAAGCCGAACACGAATCGTTAGAAGATTTCACTAATATCTTAAGACGAAAAACGTATGTGTTGGCCAATCCTTTTCAGAAGAAAAAATTACTGGATACCATTCCAAAATCTTTAAAAATACCAAAGTTGCCTAAAAAAATTGCAGGTCCCATTCCCTTGGAAGCCTTAGAGCCCGAGATTGAAAAGCTCCGCCAAAATGATAAACGATTGCTTATTAGTAAAAACTACGAAGTGTTTTTGGCACAAGCGGAAACCATTCCTAATATACTTCGTGAAATAGGACGGTTACGGGAAATTACGTTTAGGGAAGTAGGAGAAGGTACTAATAATGCAGTCGACCTAGATGATTTTGATGCGTATTATCACCATATGTTTTTGTGGGACAATGACGCTAAAAAGTTAGCTGGAGCCTACCGCATGGGACTTGGGGAACAAATTTTTGAGCAATTTGGTATTGATGGTTTCTATTTACAAGACCTATTTAGGTTTGACCAAGAATTATACCCAATGATGAGTAAAAGCATCGAAATGGGACGCGCTTTTATCATCAAAGAATATCAATTACGACCGATGCCTCTTTTTTTATTGTGGAAAGGAATTGTGCATACAACGCTTCGGTTTCCAAACCATCGCTATTTAATTGGTGGGGTAAGTATTAGTAATAAATTTTCAGATTTCAGTAAAAGTTTGATGATTGAGTTTATGAAGTCGAATTATTACGATCCATATGTAGCACAATACATTAAGCCAAAGAAAGAATATAAGGTAACGCTGAAAGATGCCGATAAAGATTTCATTTTTGATGAAAGTGAAGCCGATCTAAATAAATTTGACAAAATAATTGATGAGGTGGAACCAGGTAATTTACGACTACCCGTTTTGATTAAAAAGTACATTAAACAAAACGCCAAAGTGGTGGCTTTTAATGTAGATCCATTGTTTAATAATGCAGTAGATGGATTAATGTATATTCGAATTGCAGATTTACCTGAAAGCACTGTAAAACCTGTTATGGAGGAGTTTCAAGAGGAATTGGAAAAAAAATACACCAACGGAAATGGCAAGCCTAAGGAAGAAGAGTAATTTAATCTATGCTCAAACTGCTATATTTCGCTTTTATCATCATAAAAACTCCGTAAGCAATCAGTCCAATGGCAATGATTCCCATAACGAGGGATCCAAACTCATTTTGAAGAAACCCGAAAGCTTCTGTTTTATCCACTTTTTCAGAAGATGAAGAAAAAACTGTTCTAAACATTAAAAATGACATAATTGCAATGACGATTCCCCGAGCGGTAAAACCTACCTTCGCTGCATTTATAACTAAATGTTTGGCTTTTTCACTTAAACCTGCTTCGTCTACCTCTTCCCTAAATTCTCCAGAGTAAGCTTGATAAAATTCGTAGATGGCTTTTCCAAGTAACGCCAAACCGATTGTGATTGCAATAGCCTTATAATCGAGCATTTTTACCAGAAAAGAATTTCCACCCCCCTCTGAACTGCTTCCCATTACTTGTTTAAGTGCTGAGAAAGCCAAAAAACCATAAAAGGCTCCACTTATAAAGTAACTTACCCGTTTTACAATTGCCTTGAAATCGGATCCCATGTCTTTTGGATCGAAAAATACTTGATACCATCGCCAAAAAACATAGCCAATTAGGCCCACTGCGGTGATAATGAGTAATACTTTGCCAAATATTTGTTGTGATATAAAATCTAATGCATTGCCGCTACCAGATTTTTGACCGCCAAGACCGAAAGCCCCAAAAGCGGTAAGTCCCCCGATTAGAAAATAGACCAATCCTTTGGTGGCAACCCCGAAACGGGCAAAATTTTGTTTTTTATTTCCCATTTCTTGTGTGTTGTATAGGTAATGTGCTCATAAAAAAAGATATAAGCGATGTAAATAAATATTAACGATATTCAGGATTTTCAAAATTCCATCGTGTGCCATCGTCCCAATCTGCACGGGAATTTCCGTAAGCTGGATAACCACCTTGCTCTTTTAGCATTTTTGCTAAATGCAAAAGATTATAGGTCATAAAGGTTGTGTTTCGGTTGGTAAAACTATTGTTTTTAGCATCACTTTCTTCATCCATATAACTTGGGCCAGGTCCTGCTTCGCCAATCCAACCACAATCGGCTTGTGGCGGAATACTATACCCAACATGTTGTAGTGAGTACAAAATATTCATGGAGCAATGTTTTATACCATCTTCGTTACCAGTAATAATGCATCCACCCACTTTTCCGTAAAAATAATATTGTCCTTTATCGTTTTGCTTGCTGCTCATTGCATAGAGACGTTCAACCAGTTTAGTGGCTTCTGAAGATTTTTCGCCTAACCAAATGGGAGTTCCAATTATTAAAATATCGGCTGCATCCACTTTTTTCCAGAGTTCAGGCCAAGCATCTTTTTTAGCACCGTGTTCGGTCATATCAAAATAAACGCCAGGAGCGACATCGTAATCTACAAACCGAATAATTTCTACTGAAACGCCTTCAGCTTCCATAATATTTGCCGAAACATCTATCAAACCACGAGTGTGGCTCATTCTAGGTGACTGCTTTAACGTGCAGTTAATATATAATACCTTGAGATTGCTGAAATCTGGTTTTTCTGAAGCCATAGGAGTAGTTTTTTTGTTATAAGCATGTCGAACGGATTATGAAACCCTTTCAAAAGTATGTATTAAAACTACTGAAAAAGAACTAAGAAAGAAACTACTCTGAAGTTAAATCATTCATAATAAATTTAATCTTATCTTCTGAGATAGGTTTGATGACAAAATTTTTAACTTGCGAATATTTTTGTGACTTTTCAAAATCTACAGGGTCTATAGAAGAACTGACAATGTATATTATAATCTTTTTTGTGGTTTTTATTTTAATAAACTCATCTAAAAACTGCCACCCATCCATAATGGGCATATTCAAATCTAATAGAATTACATCAGGGAGTGTATCTGTTGAATCTTCTTCCATGATAGGTTTAAGATGGTTAAGAGCATCTTTACCATGGTTAAACACAAGAAAACCATTGCAAAAATTGGACAATTGCATCATTCTTTTGGCCCCAAAAACAAAAATGGGGTCGTCATCAATAATACAAGCTAGATCAACCTTTTTCATGTTGTAAATATATAATAAAAATTGTTCCCTTGTTAACTTGGCTTGTAACCTCAATTTTTCCGCCCATAGCTTCTATTTGATTTTTAGTGATAAAAAGACCTAAACCCCTTGAATCTTTATGCTTATGAAAGGTTTTATACATGCCAAATAGCTTTTCGCCATAGGTTTTTAAATCAATACCCAAGCCATTGTCTTCAATTTTTACTTTTACAAAACCTTCTTTAATTTCGGTGTCTATTGTTATTAAAGGATCTTTTTTTAGGCTTTTATATTTTAAAGCATTTGTAAAGAAGTTGAGAAATACACTGTCTAAATATGCAGGAATCCCTTTTATCTGGATGTTTTTATCTGCGTTATTTTGAAAAGTTGCATTGTTTTCTAGAATTTGAGGCCTTATACTGTCAATCGACTTTTGTATGTAATGAAATAAATTTTCGGTTGTTAAACTTTCCATTGTCTTAGTATTGACAACAGCAACTTCATTTAAATTTTCCACTGTTTCCTGCAAATGGTCTACAGCACTTTTTAGCATAGGAAAAAATTCATTATCGGTAGCTTCAGGTAAATCTACCTCCATTAAACTAAGTAACATTTCTAAGTTTCCAGAGTGCGAACGAAGGTTATGGGAAACAATGTGGGCAAAATTGAGGAGGCGTGTGTTTTGGTCCCTGGTAACTTCAAGTAATGATTTGTTTTTCTCTTCGGCATTTTTTCGTTCGGTTACATTGTTTATTTGAGCTACAAAATATTGTGGTTTGCCTTTGTTGTTTTTAATTAACGAAACCGATAAAAGTGCCCAAACAATAGAGCCATTTCTATGAAAATACCTTTTTTCAATTTTATAGACATCCTTTTTGTCCTTTAGCATTTCTTGTAATAACGTGGCATCAGAATTTAAATCATCAGGGTGTGTTATATCTTTAAAAGTCAATTGTAAAAACTCTTCATTTGTGTAGCCAATCATTTCACACAACGTGTTGTTTACTTGAATCCAAGAGCCGTCTATACTAATCATTGCCATTCCATTAGCGGCGTTCTCAAATATTTTTCTGAAACGTTCTTCGCTAAGGGCTAGTTTTTTAGTGGCTTTGGTTTTTTCATTTATGTCTTGAAATACGCCTTGAACCTTTATGCAAGTACCCTTATCATTAAAAATTGATGCTCCGATAGATCGCACCCATTTTTCTTTTCCTTTGGCGGTTATTATTTGAAATTCGCCATCAAACTTTTCTCCTGTTTCTATACAACTATTGAATAGTTTGGTTATTTTTTCTCTGTTCTCTCCTTCTTTATAGAAATTGATGCCCTCTTCAAGGTTTGGCACATAATCAAGGCCTACTTCGTGGATTTTTTTCGTGATTTCACTCCAAAAAACAGTTTGTTTTATAAGGTCTACCTCCCAACTTCCAATAGTTGCAGCTTCCTGCATAAAATTGAAGATTAGGTTGTCTTCGTTTTTTTGTCGCGTGTTTTGAACAGTAGAGCCCATTAGCGTATTAAATTGAGGAATTTATACTAAAGTATATAACATAGATAGCAGTTCTATATTGTTACTGTTCTCTAACATGTTAAAAACAAATATTTTAGCGTCTAAAAAAACGGTAAAATACACTAAATATACGAGTAAACCCCAAAAACAGTTTTAATAAACGCTTAAAATGAATAAACTTAACGGAAAGAAATTTTTGTGAAGAAGAAAGAAAAGGCTTTCAAATTTAATTTGAAAGCCTTTTTATAGGTTGTTAAAACCAAGGTTTTTGTCCTACTTGGTAGGTATTGTAAAATTCTTCGTCGCTTTTGGTAAGGTAGATAATACCTTCAATAAGACCTACAATTCCGGTGGCCATTAAAATAAAGAATCCTACGCCTAAACAAGAAGTGGCGTAACCAATTAAGGTGGCGACAAGAAGGATAATACCTTCTTTATTATACCCTAAAATAAATTTGTGAATACCTAAAGAACCTAAAACAATCGCTAAAATACCGGCCATTAATTTTTTATTGTCACCATTGTTGGTGGCTTGGTTCCAGCCTTCTTTAAATTCGTTGGCCGTATTCTTGGCTTCGTTTTCAAAGTTTTCGGCTGTAGAGTCTGTGTTTTTTTTGGTGCTATCGTAGCCTTCGTTTTTATTTTCTTCCATTATGCGGTTGGTTATGGTGTTAATTATCGTAAAATTATGAAAAATTATTCTAAAAAAGCACTATCAATAGGTTCCCAAAGTTCTATTTTATTTCCTTCGGGGTCTAAAATCCAGCCAAACTTTCCGTAGTCATATTCTTCCATTTCACCTACAATAGTCACGCCTTCTTCTTCAAGTACTTTCAGTAATTCAACTAAATTTTCAACCCGAAAATTCATCATAAATTCCTTTTTGCTGGGTTTAAAATATTCCGTTTTTTCATCAAACGGGCTCCATTGAGTTGAGCATTTGTTGCCTTCTTCGTCTTTCCACCAAAACGTGCAGCCGTACTCATCGGTGTTTAATCCTAAATGTTCGTTGTACCAGTTTTTTACGGCTTTTGGGTCCTTGGTTTTAAAGAAAAACCCACCAAGACCTGTGACTCTTTTTTTCATTTTGCTAGTTTTTAAATTTATCTAGTATCTTTTCTACAATCGTTTCTGCTAATTTTTTCTTGCTCTCTACCGTCCAACCAGCAATGTGCGGGCTTAACAAAACGTTTTCAAGCTGCAATAACTGCTGAAGCGGTTGTGGCATATCTTTATCAGCGAAAAGTGATTCAAAAGATAGTTTTTCATATTCAAGCACATCGAGGCCTGCGCCTAAAATTTTTCCATTTTCTATGGCTGAAACCAAATCGGCCGTTACTACACTTTTTCCGCGAGCCGTGTTGATAAACCAAAACGGTTTGCTGAAATTATTTATAAAATCGGTATTGATCATTTTGTCGGTTAACGGCGTCCAAGGCGTATGAAGGCTTAAAACATCTGCCATTTCTTGTAGTGTTTTTAACGAAACTTGTGTGGCGTGTTTATCGCCAACGTCGTCCTTAATATCGTAACACAGCACGGTACAGTCAAAACCTTGTAGTTTTTTTGCAAAGGCTTTACCCATATTTCCATAGCCAATTAGGCCTACCGTTTTTCCGTCTAACTCTACACCACGATTGGCTTCGCGATTCCATTGGCCGTTTTTTACTTCAGTATTTGCTCTGTTTAAATTATTGAACAAAGAAAGCAACATACCCAATGCGTGTTCTCCTACGGCATTTCGATTCCCTTCTGGAGCGGCTATTAAGTATATTCCTTTACTTTCTGCATATTCAATGTCAATACTTTCAAGCCCAGCGCCTACACGAGCGATAAACTTAAGGTTTTTAGCGGCATCGATAAATTGTTTGTCAATTTTAAAACGACTTCTAATAACGATACCGTCGTATTTTTTAATGCTCTTTTCAATCGCTTCTTTTGAAGATTTGTAATCTTCCTCATTTGTAAAACCAGCTTCTGTAAGCCGTTTTATTAAAAGCGGATGATTGTTATCTAAGTGAAGAATTTTCATGATTTAGATTTTTGGATAGTTGGAAACTGTTTTTTTATCTACAACATCCCCAGTGTGGTTTGTGGACAATTTTTCAAACAATAATACGTGTACTTCTTCGCCATTTTGAGTTTTTGGCCAGTGTTCTACACCCTTTGGAACGACAATTATTTCTCCTTCTTTTACAATTTCAACTGTGTCCCGAAAATGCATTTCGAGTGTCCCTTTTTGAACAAAAAAGAGTTCGTCTTCCTCTTCGTGTTTATGCCATACAAATTCATCTTTCAATTTGGCGAGTAGTACTTGCATATCGTCCACGACCGCTATTTGGTGTGGATGCCAGTGTTTACTAAATGATGTGAATTTTTTTTGAAGGTTTATTGTCTTCAATTTGTTCCAATTTATAGAAACAAATTACGAATTTCTTCGGTAATACGTGTAGGTTTTTGGCTTTTCAGTTCAACAAAACACCAAAGTGTTTTTGCGGTGACCATTACTTTATTATCTTTTTTTCTGAAAATTTTATAGTGTCGTTCACTTTTTACGCCTTCGGCTGACGTTACCCACGTTTCAATTTGAAGTTCTTCGCCTTTAAAAGCGGGGTTTTTATATTCAATAAAATGGTTTAAAACAACCCAAAAGTAAGTGTTATGAGTTTCTTTTGGCGCTTTTGAAAACCAATGTTTTTCAGCAATATCGATACACCATTCTAAATATGTAATATTATTAACGTGTCCGTTTACATCAATTGCACTTTCTGGAACCTTGAATGTATGTGAAAAAACGGTGTTCAAAATCCTAAAATTAGTTTAGCAATAGTAAAGTAAATTAAAATACCTAGAATATCGTTACTAGTGGTGATAAAAGGGCCTGTGGCCATAGCGGGGTCTATACCGCGTTTGTCCAAAATAATCGGGACAAAAGTCCCTATTAAAGAAGCACTGATAATTACGGAAATTAAAGAAATGGCTATGGTAAGTCCGAATTTAAAATCGAGGCCCATAATAAAAATTCCCCCTCCTATTAAAAGTAAGGAAAGAACCTGTCTCTTATACACATCTCCGAGCC
>OJEO01000721.1_pt1 | contig 10958 bp, 10 predicted proteins | sample 1593621 | NCBI WGS metagenome assembly OJEO01 (sample SAMN05416875, study PRJEB24817) | seawater metagenome | isolation source: Sea water | place: Canada:Atlantic | collected 2013-11
CACGTAAGGAGTCGTCGGCAGCGTCAGATGTGTATAAGAGACAGCCGTAAACGAGAACTTTGTGCCTCATATAACCAGTTATGCCCCAATTTTCACGAGATAAATAGTATCATCAGTTCTAATTTCTACCGCTTCAATAAGCTCATTTTCAGCATTTCTAAATCAGATTATGTTGTCATCATCATAACCAATAGGAAATTTCTCTACTAATAGAGTTAAAATATCTGTATTCAACTTTTGGTAATCTACAATTTTACGTATCATTTTTTTGCAGTTTTACATGCCTAATAAATAAGCAAAGATTAATGGAGCAACAATTGTAGCATCGCTCTCTATTATAAATTTAGGTGTGTTAATATCTAATTTTCCCCAAGTAATTTTTTCATTAGGAACCGCCCCAGAATAGGAACCATAACTTGTAGTAGAATCGCTTATTTGGCAGAAATAACTCCAAAATGGTGTATCTGTGCGCTCCATATCTTGATATAGCATTGGCACCACACATATTGGAAAATCTCCTGCTATTCCCCCTCCTATTTGAAAGAATCCTATCCCATTTTCAGAATTATTAGTATACCAATCTGCAAGAAAAGTCATATACTCAATCCCAGATTTCATGGTACTTGCTTTTAGCGTTCCTTTAAGCACATAGCTTGCAAAAATATTTCCCATTGTACTATCTTCCCAACCAGGACAAATAATAGGCAAATTCTTTTCTGCTGCTGCATACATCCACGAGTCTTTTAAATCTATTTCATAGTATTCTTCTAACACACCAGATAATAACATTTTATACATGTATTCATGCGGTAGATACCGTTCTCCTTTATCATCTGCTTCTTTCCATATTTTATAAATATGTTGCTGTAATCGTCTAAATGCTTCTTCTTCTGGAATGCAAGTATCTGTAACCCGGTTAAGACCTTTTTCTAATAAACCCCATTCTTGTTCTGGAGTTAAATCTCGATAATTAGGAATGCGTTGATAATGAGAATGTGCAACCAAATTCATAATATCTTCTTCTAAATTTGCTCCTGTACAAGAAATGATTTGAACCTTGTCTTGGCGTATCATTTCGGCAAAAATCTTTCCTATTTCTGCTGTACTCATTGCACCTGCCAAAGACACTAACATTTTTGACCCCTTATTTAATTGTGCTTCATAAGCCTTTGCTGCATCAACAATTGTGGCAGCATTAAAATGCAAGTAATATTTCTCTATAAACGCTGATATTGCACCTTTAGTAGTCATCTTCTTCTTTGAATTTTGATACATTATTAAATAGTGGTTTCGTATTATAAGCATTGTCAAAATCGTCTTCTGTTGTATCGTTTTGAAACTTATAACTTAACATTTTGTAATACAGTTTTGCAGCAAGAAAATCTGAGGATTTTTCGCTATTATTTGGGCATAACTCAACAATATCAAAGCCAACAACATTCTTTTCTGTGAATACTTGTTTTAGAAAATCAAGTGTTTCATACCAAAGTAACCCTCCTGGTTCAGGGGTACCGGTACTTGGCAAAATTGAAGGGTCAAAAGCATCTAAGTCAAATGTTATATATACATTCTCTGTCATCTGGTCAATAGCAGAATCAGTCCAAGAAGTGTCTATTGCCATATCGTGTGCAAAATAGGTTTTCTCTAAATTCATAATAGATTTCTCTTTTACATCCATAGAACGGATGCCTACTTGAATTAAATTAGTATTTTGGCTGGCTTCATAAACCGCACAAGCATGATTGCAAGAACTCCCATCATAGCTTTTTCGTAAATCTGCATGGGCATCTATGTGCAATACCGTTAAGTTAGGAAACATCTCATTAAATGCTCTAATGGTTCCAATAGATACAGAATGTTCGCCACCAAAAACAGTCACAAATTTGTTTCTTTTAATGTATTTCTTTGTAACTTCATGCACTGCATTTACCATACTTTCTGGAGAGGTGTTTTCAGTAACTGCATCCGTTAAATAAACACCTTGTTTATAAACTTCTGAATCTGTTTCAATATCATACAGTTCCATATTTTCAGAAGCTTCCAAAAAAGCTTTGGGTCCTTTATCTGCTCCTTTTTGCCATGTACTTGTTCCATCATAAGGCACAGGAATTAATACAATCTTTGCATGCTCTAATTTTGCATATTTCTCTGGTATTCCAGCATAAGTTTTAGTTTCCATTTTTATTTATCTACTAATTGAAATTCAAGGTTTCTGTTTAAATTTTGAGTTGTATTTGTTTCAGGTTGCTGCTCATACCCTAATATTTCGAGTAACTCTTCACTCTTTTGCTGTTCTCTAAATAATTGGGTTGAGATCTTTCCGTCTGCATCTTTATCAATTAAAATATGCTTAGGTGCAGGTATTAAACAGTGCTGCAAGCCACCATAACCACCAATGGTTTCTTGATACGCTCCCACGTTAAAAAACCCAATATATAATGGTTTCTCTTTTTTATAAACTGGAAGATAAATAGCGTTCATATGCTGCTCGCTATTATAATAATCGTCACTATCGCAGGTAAGTCCTCCAAGTAAAACACGTTCATAAGAATCATTCCAACGGTTTATTGGCAGCATTATAAAACGCTTATTTATAGCCCAAGTGTCTGGAAGTGTTGTAATAAAGGAAGAATTTATCATATTCCATTTTTCTCTATCATTTTGTTGTTTTTGATACAAAACTTCATAAATGGCGCCACCACTTTCGCCCACTGTAAAGCTGCCAAATTCTGTAAAGATATTAGGTACATCAATAGCTTCCTCTTTACAAGTAAGGTTAATTTGATTTATAATTTCATCAATGATATATTCATAATCAAAATCAAAAGCCAATGAATTTTTAATAGGAAAACCGCCTCCAATATTAAGGCTGTTTAGGGATGGACAAATCTTTTTTAAACTGGTATATACTTTAAGACATTTTAAAAGTTCATTCCAATAGTAGGCATTATCACTAATACCCGTATTAATAAAGAAATGGAGCATTTTAAGCTGCACTTTCGGATTGTCTTTAATTTGCTTGTTATAAAAGGGCACAATATTTTTATACCCTATTCCTAACCGAGAAGTATAAAATTCAAATTTTGGGTCTTCTTCCGAAGCAATTCGAATACCAATATTGTAATTTCCATCTATTTCATTAGAGAGTAAATTTATCTCTTCATAGTTATCAATAATTGGAATGCAATTATGATGACCATTATTAATTAACCTGGCAATATTGGTCACATATTGTGCTCGCTTAAAACCATTACAAATTAAAAAGGTATTGTTCTTTATTTTGCCCTCTCTTTTTAAGGCTTCAACAATATCTATATCAAAAGCTGAAGACGTTTCAATATGAATGTCATTTTTCAAAGCCTCATTTAAAACATGCTTAAAATGAGCGCTTTTTGTGCAATAGCAATAGTTATAATTCCCATTATAGTTGTGCTTTTTTATAGCGTTTTCAAACCATCTTTTCGCTTTGTTTATATTCTCGGAAATTTTTGGTAAGTATGTAAATTTTAAAGGAGTTCCATAGGTTTCAACCAATTTATGCAGGTCTATGCCGTGAAATTGTAAGTGGTCTTTCTCAAGGTAAAATTCTTCTTGAGGAAAATCAAAAGTTTGATTGATTAAATCGATATATTTTGAATTCATTATTAAGGTGCTAAAAAGTTATTAAAATAAGAAAGCAGGTATGCCCTCTTTGAAAGAATTAATAACTTAATATCAAACCATAATTTGATATTGTATTTTGTAGACAAAATACAGTTTATACCGTGTAGATATGTTTTTTAAGATGGAAGTTAGCTTTAAATTTCGGTTACTTACTCCGCAAGCTTCTTTTGAATATGACTTCCTGATTTTCAAAAGACCGAACCTATAAACAGTTTTCAATTTGTTCAGCTAAAGCTCGAATTTACAAAGCTTTAAGAATACAAATAAAAGACAAAAAAATGAATAATTGTATTTTTTTTTAAAATTTCACACACCTTGTATTTTGTTACTGCTACTACGTTTAAATAAATATTGTATTTTTATTTTGATATTTTGTTTTAAAATACCTTTAGTTCGTAAGCAACTATTTTCTAGTATTTCTAAAAACTTCGAACCACTGCCAAACTTTAAAAAACACAAATAATGCTACTAAATAGATTCAATAAAATAGGTTGTTATTTTTAACGTAGGGTTTTTGTATGGTTATTATAAAGCTAAAACGATTGATAAAATAGCATTAATTTATTAAGTTTGTATTACAAAGTGTTTTTTAAAAAATAGCTATGTATTAAAATTACAGAAATAAAAAAATGGATAAAAAAAATATTTTAAAAAACATCAAAGCGAGCTATTTATTTGGACTTTTAATAGTTAGCATCTATAATACAACAGCGCAAACAGTAAGAATAAATGAAGTAGTTTCTTCTAATTCTGTGTATACAGATGAAGACGGAGATGCATCAGACTGGTTAGAAATTCATAATTTTGGAACCGAAGATGTTTCAATAAATGGTTGGACTTTGTCTGATGATACAAATAATCTTGCAAAATGGCCATTTCCTAATATAACACTAAGTCCAGACCAATATATGCTTTTATGGGCTTCATCAAAAGATAGGGCTACTATTAACTATCCACGAACACTCATCAATCAAGGAGATGAATTTAAATACCTAATTCCAACTTCCGAGCCTAATTCTAATTGGAGCGAATTAAGTTTTGATGATTCAAGTTGGTTTATAGGTTCCTCAGGCTTTGGTTATAATGATGGAGATGATGCTACTATTATTCCAGATGGTACGCAATCCATATACCTTAGGAAGGTATTTACTATTAATAAGCTCGCTACTATTTCTTCTTTAATTTTAGATATGGATTATGATGATGCTTTTGTTGCCTATATAAATGGAAATGAAGTGGCAAGAGCTAATATTAATGGCACACCACCAGCGTATAACTCGGAAACTATAACAGATCATGAGGCTCAAATATATTCCGGAGGAAATCCGGAAAGGTTTATGATTACAGATTTCAGTTCAATTTTAAATGAAGGTGAAAATATTTTAACCATTCAAGCACACAATATCAGTGCAAACTCTTCCGATTTTACAATAATACCTTTTTTATCGGCAACTTTTTCAACCACAAATAATACTGGTATAGAACCACCTGCTATTTTAGGCCTAACGGCGAATAATCTACATACAAACTTTAAAATATCATCAAGTTCAGAAACATTAAGTTTAACAACTGCTTCGGGTGAGACTTTGAGTCAGATAATTGTAGAGAACCTTCCTGAGAATACATCTATTGGGATCTCTACAACTTCTGGAGATATTGTAAGTTATGCAGAGACTACGCCTGGTTCTCAAAATTCTAATCAAGAATATGTAGGAAGTGTTCAAAGTGAAGTTGTTTTTTCTAACCAAGGTGGCCTTATTAACGCACCCATAAGTTTAAGTTTATCTGGAAATGCTTCAGAGGAAGTAATACGCTATACAATTGGTGAAAATAATCCTACAGAAACTTCTCCAATATATACAAATCCTATTGAAATTAATGAAAACACAACTGTGCGAGCGCAAATATTTTTAGAGAATTATTTACCATCTTCGATATCTACTGAAACATATATTCTGAATGCAAGCAACTCAACATTTACAGGCAGTAACTTGCCTATAATTATTATCAATACAGAAAATGGTGCAGAAATTCCTGATGAGCCAAAAATACTTGGTACTATGAAAATAATTCAAAGACCTAATGGTGCTCGAAATTTTCTAACGGATGCTGATAATGATGCCTTTTTAAATTATTCGGGCACTATTGGTATTGAAACGAGAGGATCCTCTTCTCAGACACTTCCTAAAAAACCGTATGGTATTGATACTTTAGAAGATGATGGTATAGAAGATAAAGGCGTAGAATTGTTAGGGATGCCAAAAGAAGATGATTGGATTTTAAATTCATTTGCCTTTGATGATAGTATGATGCGAGACTACATTAGTTACGAAATGGCACGTAAAATGGGGCAATATGCTGTCAATTTAAAATATTGTGAGGTGGTGCTTAATGGCGATTATATTGGTTTATATGCACTCTCCGAAAAAATAAAACGTGACGGAAATCGTGTAAACATTGCAAAATTATCTGATGATGAAAATTCATTGCCAGAGGTTTCCGGTGGTTATCTAATGCAGACAGATAGACCTGATGAAGAAGATCCTGAGGCCTGGAATAACAACGGTGCTGGATATATTCATGAAAAACCAAATTCAGATGATATTACACAAACACAATCTTCATATATAGAAGAGGTTTTTAGAAGTTTAGATAACAATGCCTCGAATACTAATATAACAAGTGGTTATCCTTCTATTATAGACATTCCATCTTTTGTAGATTATATGTTAATGGCAGAAATAGCCTCCAATGTAGATGCTTATGCCTTAAGTACGTATTATCATAAAGATAGAGGTGGAAAGTTAAGAGCAGGTCCTGTTTGGGATTATAATCTAACCTATGGCAATGACTTATTTGATTGGGGTTATGACAGAAGTTTTACAGATGTGTGGCAATTTGATTTTAGTAATACAGGTGCTGGTTTTTGGAGAGACCTTTTTAATAATTCGACTTTTAAATGTTATTTAGCAAAACGCTTTGATGAAGTTACTAGCCCTGGAGAGCCATTAAATTACGCCTATATATCTAGTTTAATTGACAGCACTACTGAATTAATTTCAGAAGCTTTAGTTCGTGAAAATGACCGATGGGAAACAATAGATGATTTCTCTGGAGAAATAGCTAATATGAAAATTTGGATTCAAGCAAGAATTGCTTGGATGCGAAACAACCTTGGTGAATTTTCTAATTGTAATTCAATAATAACTCCTTCTTTAGTGATTTCTAAGATTAGTTACAACCCATTAGAAACAGTTGCTTTTCCGGAAAGTAAGGATTTAGAGTTTATAGAGATTCAAAATATAGGAACTACAAATGTAAATTTAACCGGTGTGTATTTAAGCAAACTAGGTGTTTCTTATCAATTTGAAGAAAATGCAACTATTTCACCTGCACAATCGATTCATTTAGCTAGAAATACAGATGTTTTTTTCGATAAATATGGACTTCAAGCTTATGGTAGATTTGATAGAGATTTATCAAATAGTAGTCAGAATTTAGTATTAGCAGACGCTTTTGGGAATATCATTGATCAAGTGGAATATACAGATAGTGCACCTTGGCCAGAATCTGCTGATGGTGATGGTTTTTATTTAGAATTGATAGAAGTTAATTCTGACAATGCTTTAGCGAGCAGCTGGAAAGCAAGTTCGGATGCCGTTTTAAATATTACTGGTTTTAATTCTAATGAAATAGATTTTACAGTATATCCAAATCCGACAAAAGAAAAATTGACGATAACCTCTAAACAAATACTAGAAGAAATTATAATTTATAATCCGCTAGGTCAACAAATAAAAACGTTTCAAGTCAATTTTAAAACAGGAGAAATAAATATTAGTGCTCTTCAAAAAGGAATGTATTTTTTAAGTTTAAAGGGACTAAATGGTGTACAATTTTCTACTAAAATTTTTAAAGAATAAATAATTTTATTTTCTATATTTTAATTGTAAAAAGTATGACAAACACAAAACCCGTATTAAATGTTTTAGGAGGACTACTAGATACCTGTTCATGTAATCCTATGACAGGCTATTTACGTGATGGTTTCTGCAATACTACGCCAGATGATTTTGGTACACATGTAGTCTGTGCAGTAGTTACCAAAACGTTTTTAGAGTATTCTTTTTCTCAAGGAAATGATTTAATGACCGCAATACCACATTGGAACTTTCCAGGCTTAAAACCAGGCGATAAATGGTGCTTATGTGTTTCTAGATGGAAACAAGCAGAAAAAGCAAACGCTGCACCATTGGTTGATTTAAAAGCTACAAATGCCCTTGCTTTAAAATATGTTTCATTAGAACTTTTAAAAAAGTATGCCGGCACTATCTTATAACTTTATAGCTTAGATCATTTTTTATGAGATTCCTCCTACTTCAGAATAACAAACTCTTTTTAATTGTATATTTGCCCCAAGAATTAAGAAAATTAAACAATTATCTCTTTATTTCCTATGCCTTTTAAAAAATTACATTCCGATATCAAAGAGAAGCTGGCTTTTTTTGAAATAACAACACCTACTCCTTTTCAGAGTAAAAGTATTCCTTTCATTAAAAGTGGTGCAAATGTGTATTGCACAGCACCAAAAAACAGTGGAAAAACAACTACATTGATACTTACTACTTTACAAAAATTGAAATGTGAAGAAGTTGGGGTTGCTCCTAGAGCTATTATTTTAGTAGAAAATAGAGAACGTGCATTTGAACTAGAAGAAACTCTTTTAAAATATACCAGACATACTTCTTTACGTGTGTATACCTGTGACGATAAATTTCATATAGAAGTACTTACTTCTGAAATTTTTGAAGGTGTAGATATTCTTATTGCTACTCCAAGAACCGTGTGTAAGCTACTTTTATCCGAAGGCCTAAACATGACGCAATTAAAGATTTTTAATATAGAAGATGCAGAATTTTTATCTAAAAGTGCAACGTATACAGATCTTATGGCAATCACACAAAGTATTCACAAATGCCAATATGTGGTATACTCAGAGAAATCAAATACAATGTTAAAACGCTTAGAAACTAATATTATGCAATATTCTAGAACCGTTGCGCTGTAATATATTTTTAAAGATTATTATTTCACCTTTTTTAATTTAATAAAGAATTAATGATACCTAAACTACATTATATCTCTCAAGGAAATTCTCCAAAAGAACACATAGAAAATATTCAAAAAGCGTGTTCTGCAGGGGCAGAATTGGTAGAGCTGCGTTTGCAAGGTGTTTCTGAAAAAAAATATCTAAAATTAGCGACTGAAGCTAGAGAAATTACTTCTTATTTTCAAACAAGACTGCTTATAAATGGCGATTATAAAATAGCAAAACAAGTAAAAGCAGACGGCATACACATAAGTTCAGCAAATGTATGTCCAATTTTAGCTAGAAAACACTTGTATACCTGGCAAATTATAGGCGCAAGTGCCAACACACTAAAAGACTGTGAGGCGCTGCTTGAAAAGCAAGTAGATTACATTAGTTTAAGCCCTTTTAAAGCAGAGGAAAAATCAGATCTTAAAGCTATTGGTTTAAAAGGTTTTTCTGCAATTATCGATGCTTTAAAAAGCGAAACTCCAATTCTTGGTACTGGAGGCATTCGTAAAGAAGATATTAAAAGCATCTTAGAAACAGGTATTTCTGGTATTCGAGTTTCTAATGAGATTACGAAAGATTTTGATTTGATGAGAACATTTAATAATTTGTTAAGTGCTTCCGCAACCGACGAAAAACGACATACTTTTGAATCGTAAATTAGTATTATATTTACTGCATTAAAAAAATTAACTTCTAAAAAAACCTTTTGAATTTACTTCCAATTTTAACACTGTCCTCAAGTTTAGCCTTTATTTATTTTGGTATACAGTGTTTTTATTCAAAATTTATTATTTCAGAATTTGAAAGATATGGGTTGCCAAATTTTAGAAAACTTACTGGTTTCCTTCAATTAATGGGCTCAATAGGTTTGCTGTTTGGCCTATACATAAGTCCTGTTTTGCTACTATTAGCCTCATCTGGTCTTTGTATACTTATGCTTTCTGGATTTGTAGTAAGAATCAAAATTAAAGACAATTTTATTCAGTCTTCTCCATCATTTATTTTTGCTTCTTTAAATTTATGTATCGCCTTAAAAGCGTTTTATACCTATTTTTAAAGAGAAAAATATATAATTACTAGATTCATAAATATAAATAATGCTGCTGGAAATGATTTATATAAGGCATCCTTCACTTTAAGATGCATTATTACAGACCCTAATAACAATGTTGTTAAACCAATACTTCCGATTAAAGTTAAATATTCAAACTTTACCGATGCTATTAATAAACATGCAAAACTTATTTTTAGAAAACCAACAACATAACAAAACTGCTTAGATAAGCCATAAACCTCAAATTCTTCAATAATAGATTCAATATTATTGCCGCCCCTCCATTTTGTTGGTTTATGCGCTTGCAATAACCAAACGTTTAAAATACTTAAACCAACAATAATCTTTAATGCTATAATAATATATTCAGTCAATTCCATGGGTGCTGTTTTTAAGTGAATTTGTTTTTAGCAAATTTATAAAAAACAATGCAATTAATAATTACAGAATCGGTTAAAAAACTATATTCGCGCCATGTGGATTTATTTAGGACTTTTGGCTGCGCTTTTTTTAGGATTACACAATTTATGTAAGAAACATGCATTGCAAGGAAATGAGGCTTTTCCAGTATTGCTAGGAACTATTACTTCAGGGTTTATACTCTTATTACCGCTGTATATTGGTTCTATTTATTTTCCTGAATTTACAAAAGGTACGGGTTTGTATATTGCTTCAATTCCTTGGGAAACACATGGTTTTATCTTTATAAAATCAATGATAATGGCAGCTTCTTGGGTATTAGCTTACCAGGCTTTAAAACATTTACCAATTACTATTGTTGCCCCTATACGTTCTGCAGGTCCATTTTTTACATTTATAGGTGCTATTTTAATTTACAAAGAACAACCTACGTTTTTACAGTGGATTGGGTTCTTTCTCATCATTTTTTCTGTATTATTATATTCTAAAGTAGGAAAAAAGGAAGGCATTCATTTTAAACGGAATAAATGGGTGTTTGCTATTGTTGGCGCTACTTTTTTAGGCGCTTCTAGTGGATTGTACGACAAGTTTTTAATTCAGAATTTAGCTTTAAATCCGCAAACTTTGTTATTTTGGTTTTGTTTTTATACCGTGCTAATTTTAAGTATTATAGCTGTCTCTTATACACATCTGACGCTGCCGACGACTCCTTACGTGTAG